>Ga0208613_1000005_pt1 | contig 246161 bp, 212 predicted proteins | sample CryBogmetaGMA6M_FD_184543 | JGI IMG/M metagenome (GOLD analysis project Ga0208613, IMG submission 184543) | Freshwater microbial communities from Crystal Bog, Wisconsin, USA - MA6M (SPAdes) | ecosystem: Environmental > Aquatic > Freshwater > Lake | place: Crystal Bog, Wisconsin, USA... | reverse complement strand
GGGTACATACCAGGAGGTCACTTTAAAAGCGTTTCCCATTTCCGGCTTATCATCCGTATCATGCTGAACCAGACGTTCCAGTTCAACATGCAAATCGGCCGGCGTCTCGTTTTTAGCAGCAGCCGTCGTGGCACGTTTCTTCTGAACGGGTTGCGCCACCTGAGCGTCTTCATCACCGCCGGACATCGCCAGCCAGCCAACCACGGCCAGCACAACACTCAATGCGCCCCAGCGGATCAGCGGATTTTTTGCCCACGCGGTCATTGCACCTGCTCCAGATACAGTCCAAACACAATTTTCGCATTGACTGTGGCGTCTGAGACCGTCTTGCGCTCTAACTGCACGTTTTCCAGCGCCATGATCGGCATTGCAACCGGAATATTAGCGATAAATTCCCGAATTTGCGGATACGACCCCGTCACCGGCAACGTGATCTGAAAATGCATCAAACGCCCCACCTTATCCTTTGAAGTCTTGTATTCACCTTCATTGAGCTTGAGCCCGGCTTGCTCAGCAATCAGCGCCATCTTGCCCAGCCATTCGGGCGACTCCAACTCATTGGGAAATGCTCGATAATATTCAGCCAACTGCTCATCAACCGTGCCCTGATGCGTAGTAATCACTTGATTCGCAAGTAAAATCTTATCGCGCACGGTCACCGATTCATGCTGTGCCGTCGTCAATCTCGCCTGCGCCGTATGGATCGCTGAAAAATAAAAAGGCACCAGCATCACCAGCAAAGCCATCGCCAGCATGCCCGGCCAACCTAATGCCGGCAGCCAGCGTCGCACCATCCAGTTCAGACGAACGGGGAACGCAATCTTCTGTACGGACCGTTGCAACCTCATTTGTGATAACAGCTGCAGCAGATTCTTCATCCGGCGCATCATGGCGTCTCCTGCCAGACTGCCAGCAATGAAAAGCGCACCGGCTTTTGCGGATCGAGCATTTGCACCTGATGGCTTTGCAAATAGACCGGGCCGAACACGATCTGTCCTTCCAGTGCGGTGATGTAATTCATCAGCGAGGCAAAGTTATCCGCTTCACCGTTGATTTTCACCGTATGTTTTTCCAGATCCGGCGCCAACTCCAGCAAGGTTACTTTCTCACCCGATGCGGACTCCAGTCCGACAAACAAATCCTCCCAGTGGGTGGTGAGTTTGCGTAGCACTTCATTGGCGCGTTTGACTTCCGGGGAACGATTCACCCCGCTGTGAACCACCGGCTTGACCACATCGATATTGGCGGCGGCCTTGATATGCTGCACCTTGGCTTCGAGCACAGCGGCCTGATTATTCAGACCGACAAAGTAATCGGCGACCAACGCCACCGTGATCGACACCAGCAGCAGCATCGCCAACCCCACCCAAGGGGTAGGACGATAGGGCTGGTAATCCAGTCTCAAGTCGGTCATCATCATTTCATCATCGCCATGGCATAGCGTCCCTCGTAATCCGGCATAAAGCCGTGCCGTATCACCGGTTGCAAACGACTCACCTGCCACCCGGCATCGACTGCAAGCGCCCCCGATTCAGGCGCCCACAGATAGATTTGTTCCGTCGTCACATCCAGTTCCGTCAGATAGCTCTCGCGCGCCAGTATCACCGGCAACTCCGCGCTCCATTCTTCGCCCACCCGCAGGGTGCGCACGCTACGGCAACGCCCCTGCTGCAACAGAGCCAGACACAAACAACCCGCTTCATACTGCACAAACCAGGCATCCTCGCCGCGCAGGGCTTTTTTACTGTTGTTATAGGCGGCCATCAGCGCAGGTTGCACTGAGACCAGCTTCACTTTATTCCGGAAAAATGCGGCGCGTAGGGTTTCGAGCAGACGCGGATCGATGCCGCTGGCGAGCAGTTCGGCACCCGGCGCATCCTGATTAGTACGCAACTCCCACACATCGGCGCTCGCACCGTATAGCTGGACAAAACGATGTCTTGCCAATGCGGACGCTTCCCGGTCGTTACTTAGCGCTTCGTTCCAATCCACCATCGCATAATGCACGAATTGATTAGACAAAATCACCCGTGCGGATGCGGGGGAGAGCTTGACCATCTCGGTGTCCAGCGTCTGTATCGCCACGCTCCAGGTGTATTCCCCATCCGCAAGACAGGGGATAATTTTTTTCTCCAGCACGCGCTCGACCAGACCCCGGCGTGTCCACTGAGGGCGTGTGTGTACCAGTACCACCTGTTCGGGCGATACGATGGCGGTTAATTGATCACGTAACGAAAGTAACACGATTGATCTCTTCTAAAGTTGATTCGCCACGGGCGACTAAATCCAGTGCACCGTCGCGCAAAAATTGGGTGCCGTTACGACGGGCCGCTTCACGGATTAAGCGCACCGGTTTTTGACCGATAATGAGTTCACGAATTTCATCGTTCAGATAGAGCACCTCGGCAATCGCCTTGCGCCCCTTGAATCCGGTACCCCGGCAATGCCCGCAACCACTGCCCGCGCGGAAGTGGTAATTTGGCACATCCATGGGCGCGATACCCGATTCGGCAATCAACGCCTCATCAGGTACGTTGTCCGCCACACAGTGCGGACAGTTCACCCGCACCAGTCGCTGCGCGACGATACCGTTCAGGGCTGACACAAAACTATAAGGATCGACACCCATGTGGATGAAACGGCCTATCACGTCAAACACATTGTTGGCATGCACGGTGGTAAACACCAGGTGACCGGTCAACGCCGACTGCACCGCAATCTGCGCGGTCTCGTTGTCGCGAATTTCCCCGACCATGATCTTATCCGGATCGTGACGTAAGATAGAGCGCAGCCCTCGCCCGAAGGTCAGTCCTTTTTTCTCATTGACCGGAATCTGCAACACGCCGGGCAACTGGTACTCGACCGGATCCTCGATGGTGATAATCTTGTCTTTACCGTGATTGATCTCGGTGATCGCGGCATACAGTGTGGTGGTTTTACCGCTACCCGTCGGCCCCGTTACCAGCACCATGCCGTAAGGTTCGTTGGACAGGCGGCGGATAAATGCCATCGCGCGAGCATCGAAACCCAAGTGATCGAGTCGCAGCCCCTTCACCTGATCAGACAAGGTGCGCTTGTCCAAAATACGCAACACGGCGCACTCACCGAACACGCTGGGCATGATGGAGACACGCAAATCAACTTCATGGCGCTGCATCGACACTTTGAAACGACCGTCCTGAGGAATACGACGCTCAGTGATATCCAATCCGGAAATCACCTTGATACGCGAGATCACCTGTTCGGCCATCTCAATACCATCCATGGAACTGACCGCGACCAGCACCCCGTCGATACGGTATTTGATATCGAGACCGGTGGGCGTCGTTTCCAGATGAATATCGGAAGCCTCCGCCTTCAGGGCATCATAAACGGTGGAGTGCACCAACTTGACCACCAGACTGACTTCTTCGCTGATGGTCTTGAAGGATAAATCCTCGACCTGATCATCGTCGGATAAGACCGATTTCACCCCGAGATCCTGCATACTATCCATCGCATACAACGACTTCTCATAATGCATCAGATAGGCCTGCACATCGGTGCGATGCGCGATGGCGATAATAAATGTAGAGGGAATCGCGCGTTCTAGCCAAGTTTGCAGTCCGATATTGAAAGGATCGCTGATCACCATGATCAGGTGACCGTTTTCATCGCGCATCGACAGACATTCGCGTTCCATGGAACTGGCAAAGTCCAGCGTATCAAAATCCCGCTTCAAGCTATTAATCTGCGCCATACTGACCACGCGGTAATGGAACATCCGCCCCAATGCCTCGACAAAGCCCGGCGCATTGAGTTCAACCTGCTCCTCAAGCACCTCTGCAACACCGCGTTTGCTCTGCTTAGCGACCAGACGCGCCTCGCGCACCTGTTGCGGTGTAAATAATGGATCGTGATGGGAGGGAGTGGCCTGTTTCATTTTATGCTTCCAGCCAGTTCAAAAATTGGGAAATACATCAATACCACGATCACACCGACGATCAGTCCTACAAAGATCATCAGCAACGGTTCAAACAGTTTGACGAAGCGCTCGACCCAGCGCACGGTTTCTTCTTCATAAAAGGACGCGATGCGCTCCATCATCTCGCCCATTTGCCCGGTGCGCTCACCGACACGCAACAGGCGCGAAGCCAATGGCGTCACCATGCCGTATTTTCCCATAGCCTGAGAAATCGAACCTCCCTCATGGATACTCACTGAAGCTAACTTGAGCTGTTCACGCAATGACTCATCCAGCAACCCGGAGACGAGTTTGAGTGCAACCATAATCGGCATACCGCCTTGCAGCAACATGCCCAGCGAACGATAGAATCTCGCCATCTGATACAAATTCAGTCGTTTTCCTACCCCGGGCAATTGCCAGAGCTTTTGTTTCATCCAACGCTGACTGGCAGGTTGCGTCACGGCCAAAAACAACAGAACCGCCAGCGTCGCCACACCCGCCAAAAACATTTTCAAATGCGTGTCTAAAAACTGCCCCCACTGCATCAGCACGCGCGATAGAAAAGGCATTTCGCCGCCCATTTCTTCGTAGATGTGGCTGAAGTTAGGCACGACAAACACCATCAGAAACAGCACAACCAGCACTCCCACCACTGCCAGCAGCACAGGGTAAATGGAAGAGGTAATCACCTTACCCTTAATCCCCTCCATTTGCGCCTGATAGACGATATAGCGCGACAGCACTTCGACCAGAGAGCCGGTTTTTTCACTGGAGCGCACGGTAGCAACATAAAGGGCCGGAAAATCCTTCGGACGTTGCTCCAGCGCATAAGATAAATTATGCCCCTCGTAGAGCAGCGCAATCAGATAGTCCAGGGTCTTTTTGACTTCAGGCTGCGTTTCCTTCTCGGCCAGCGTTTCCAGCACTTCGATTAGGGAAAGGCCGGCACCGAGCAAAGCCACTAGCTCCTGACTGAACAGCACCAGCGGAAAGCTGGATTTTCCCCAGTGCAGCATCTGCGACCAGGATTGTTTGGAACGGCTGGCGATGACGGTATAGCCCTGCGCACGGACTTGCGCTTCGGCATCCATGGCGTCGACGGCTTCCATCAGCAGAACGATAAGCCCCTCTGTGCCGCGCAGTGCCTTTACCTCAAACTGCATTCATGCTCCGAACCGAGTTTTTTATAAAAAATATCAATTAAATCCATATTTACCAACTAGTTACATCCGCCGCCTCACCCACGCCACCCGGCTGACCATCCTTACCATTGGATACCAGATCATAATCTCCGTGCTCGCCGGGGAATTTATAGATGTACGCACTCCCCCACGGATCCATAGGCACATTTTTGGAAAGGTAAGGACCATCCCATTTAGGCTCGTTCGCCGGACGAGTCGTCAAGGATGCCAAGCCCTCTTCCGAAGTGGGATAATGTCCTGTATCAAGTCGGAACTGGTCCAGCGACTTACCCAAAGCATCGATCTGCGCTCGTGCGACCTTGACTTCAGACTTGCCGATTTGTGCAAAATACTTAGGCCCCACGTAACCTGCCAGCAGGCCGATGATGACCATCACCACCAGCAATTCGAGCAGCGTGAATCCCTTGGCGAGACGAGAAGACCGAGATGGTGAATATTTCATATAAATCCTTGATTTAATTGAACTGTTATTTTGTAAACTTTTTCAATTCAGCCACCACATCCGCAGCACTGACCAAGCCATCCAGCTTCACCCAAGTCGCATCACTACCCTTTGTGCGAATAAACACCGCCGCCTTGTGGTTCATCTTATCTGCCACGGCCACATCAAAGGCACGCTGAACCGCAACGCTGTTCGCGACACTACCGGTCAGCATCAGCCACTGTTTTCCGGCGTGAAACCGTTCTGAATAGTCTTTGAGTTTAGCCGGTGTGTCATTTTCCGGATCGATCGAGATAGACACCATGCGGACGTGATTGCGTTTTTTCCCCAACTTTTTCTGTACTTGCTCAAAAGTGGCGCTCATCACCGGACAGATTGTGGTGCAGGTGGTGAAAATAAAGTTCAGGATAACCGGCTCCTTGCCATCGAACACCGTCCGCAAGGAAACTTCGGCGCCATTGGCATCCTGCAACTGCACATCGGGAATATCATAAGTGGCAACCGTACGAGCGAGCACACCTTTGTTTGCCAGCATAGCCTGATGCTGCGAATGATCATGAACGGACATATCCATATGCTGATGATCCATCTGCTCGTGATTCATTTGTTCATGATCCATGTTCATGTGATCATGCTCCGATTCGGCAAGCGCTGCACCCGACATCAACGCCCATATCATCGCCGATAGCACGCTGACCCTTGAAAAACTCGTAAGAATAAAATTCTTTTCCATCGCGCCCACCTTATAAACTTCATCATCGGATGCTGCACTACGCCCGCTTACAGCCCGCCGATACTACACAACGCAAGCCGACATTGCAACGCCCCGCCTCTTCAGAAGCATTTCGATTTGCATTAAAATCAAGTGCTTTTCAGGGGGATTAAGTGACGCAGCAGCGGCGCATATGCTCCGGGCGACTGGCTTTACTGCTACATCGCCACGTGCGGCGACAGAACGAACGGGTCGTTGTAAAGCAAGAGGAATCAGTCGCCCCACTCCTTGCGAGTACGTTACTACTGAATTAACTTCAGCAGTCGTTCTTAGGAGCTCAACATGATAGGAATCAACTAGCTACAGCTTATTACTCACCCAATCCGTAACAGATGTCAGCGCCACAGCTAGGTTTTCTGGTTTAGTTCCACCGGCTTGCGCCATGTCAGGGCGTCCACCGCCCTTACCACCCACCTGAAGGGCTACCATATTGACCAGTTCGCCGGCTTTGACTTTAGACGTTGCATCCGCCGTCACACCGGCAATCAAACTGACTTTACCGTCATTGACCGAGGCCAACAGTATCACCGCTGATTTGAGTTTATCTTTCAGCTTATCCAGCGTCTCGCGCAGCACCGCCGCATCCGCACCTTCCATTAGAGCCGCCAACACATGGATGCCATTGATTTCCAGCGCGCCAGCTGCAAGATCATCGCCCTGCGAACTGGCCAGCTTGGATTTCAATCGCGCCAGCTCTTTTTCTGAATTTTTAATATTATCAATTAGTTGTAGTACACGAGCCGCAACCTCATGAGGTTGCGCCTTGACCGCATCGGACACTTGCTGCAACTGATCCTGCTGACGCTGGATCAGCGCCAACGCACCCTCACCCGTGACGCCTTCGACGCGACGTACACCGGATGCCACACCGGACTCCGCGACAATCTTGAACAGACCGATGTCGCCTGTGCGCTTAACATGCGTACCACCGCACAACTCGATGGAAGAACCAATGTTCAGCACGCGCACTTCGTCACCGTATTTTTCGCCGAACAGCATCATCGCGCCGGTCTGCTGCGCATCTTCTATTCCCATCACGCGCGACTGCGTCGCGACGTTGCTCAAAATCTCGGCATTAACCATAGATTCGACGCGACGAACTTCAACGTCCGTCATCGGCTGACTGTGCACAAAGTCAAAGCGGGTCTTATCAGGATCAACCTGAGAACCCTTCTGTTGCACATGTGCACCCAGCACTTCCCGCAATGCCTTATGCAACAAGTGGGTCACAGAATGGTTGCGCTCGGTCGCCTGACGTGCGGCCATATTTACGCGAGCAGCAACATTGTTGCCCACAACCAGCTTGCCGGTAGTCAACACGCCGTGATGACCAAAAACGCTGGCCTGTATCTTTTGCGTATCTTCCACCGCAAAGATGCCGTGCACGCTACGCAACTCACCTGAATCGCCCGCCTGACCGCCTGACTCGGCATAGAAAGGCGTATCGTCCAGCACCACTACACCGGTATCACCCTCGTTCAACTCGTCAACCGATGCACCATCCTTGTAGAGCGCCAATACATTGCCCTTATATTCCAGCGTATCGTAACCGTGAAAAGTCGTGACCGGACCCGCATAATCGAGATTCGCCGCCATCTTGAACTTTCCTGCGGCACGGGCTTGCTGTTTTTGTTGCGCCATCGCTGCATCGAAAGCGGCCACATCCACCGTCACGCCCTGCTCGCGACAGACATCGGCTGTCAGATCAACCGGAAAGCCGAAAGTATCGTGCAACTTAAATGCCGTTTCACCGTTAAATACGGTATTACCAGCCTGACTCATCTGGGCAAGTTCAGCGTCCAGAATTGACATGCCGTTTTCGATAGTTGCAAAGAAGCGTTCCTCTTCCAGCTTCAATATGCCCTTTACACGAACTTCGGCCGCAGCCAGTTCCGGATAAGCCTCGCCCATCTGTTCAATCAGATCCGCCACCATCTTGTGGAAAAATGCCTCTCGTGCGCCCAGCTTATAGCCGTGACGAATCGCGCGACGGATGATGCGGCGCAGCACGAAACCGCGACCTTCATTGCCCGGAATCACCCCATCGGAAATCAGAAATGAGCAGGCGCGGATATGATCGGCCAGCACTTTAAGGGAAGGCGAATCGATGTCTGCGCAATGTGTCTCGCGCGCTGCGGCCTTGATCAAGGCTTGAAATAAATCGATTTCGTAATTGGCATGCACATGCTGCAACACAGCGGAGATGCGCTCCAAGCCCATACCGGTATCGACAGAAGGTTTAGGCAAAGGATGCATCACGCCCGCTTCGTCGCGGTTAAACTGCATGAACACGTTGTTCCAGATTTCGATGTAGCGGTCGCCATCTTCTTCTGGCGTACCGGGCAAGCCGCCCGGAATATGTTCGCCGTGATCATAAAAGATTTCAGTACAGGGGCCGCAAGGGCCGGTATCACCCATCATCCAGAAATTATCGGACGCGTAACGCGCGCCTTTGTTATCGCCGATACGAATTACGCGATCCGCACCCAGACCCATTTCTTTAGTCCAGATGTCGTAGGCTTCATCGTCCTCGGCATACACCGTGACGTACAGCTTATCTTTAGGGAGTTGGTAAACGTCCGTCAGCAATTCCCACGCATAGCTAATTGCATCGCGCTTGAAATAGTCGCCGAAGCTGAAGTTACCCAGCATTTCAAAGAAGGTGTGATGACGCGCGGTGTAACCGACGTTTTCCAGATCGTTGTGCTTACCGCCGGCTCTGACGCATTTTTGGCTTGAGGTCGCACGCGTATAAGGGCGCTTATCGAAACCTAAAAAAACGTCTTTAAACTGATTCATCCCCGCATTGGTAAACAACAACGTCGGATCTTCATGCGGCACCAGCGAACTGGAAGGCACAATAGTATGGCCTTTGGAGGCGAAAAAATCGAGGAACTGCTGGCGGATTTCACTGCTTTTCATAATTTACATCCATCACTGATCGTTGCAACAGGCGGCACTCGAAGCGATTCCGAGCCCACCGGACAAGGTGCGCATCATACCATCCGACGCAACTACCCGACCACCTCTGCGGTGAAGTTGAAATTATTCCTGATCTCGGGAGGAATCCAGCACCTTGAAAATCACGTCAAAGCCGAAACCGCGCGATTGCATGAAGCGCATCTGTTTCGCTTTTTCTTTGGCATCATGAGGCAAGGTGCCGAATTTTCGCTGCCAAACGTCACGAGCAGTTTCCAGTTCGGAGTCTTTCAATGCAGGCAGGGCATCGGCGATCAGTTCTTCACTCAAGCCCTTCTGATGCATTTCATGGGTGATGCGCTGCGTACCAAAGCGAGGACGTCTGGCATGGAGGAGTTGAGTGGCAGCGCGCTCGTCGGACAACCAGTCACTCGCCGTCAGATTATCTAATAACGATTCCAAATCAATTGGTTGCAACTGCTCGAAATCATCTTCAACCTGCGCGTAGGGTCGAAGTTTAGCCGCCAGTTCTGCACGACTGTACTCACGACGCGCCAGATATTGCAAGGCGCGCGTGCGTAAGCTAATTTCAGGCTTTTTCTTCACCTTGGAGCGCCAGTTTTTCAGCCGCTTTGTTTTTGGCTGCGGCTTTCGGAGACTCTCCGCCGTCCATCAGCGCAACACCAACGATGGTACGGATTTTATTCTCAATTTCAAGAGCCATTTCAGGACGCGAGCGCAACAATTCACGCACATTGTCCTTGCCCTGGCCGATCTTCTCGCCGTTGTAGCTATACCAAGAACCCGCTTTTTCGATCAGCTTGTGCAACACGCCCAGATCGATGATTTCACCTTCCCGGGAAGTGCCTTCACCGTACAGAATATCGAAAAGCGCTTCCTTGAATGGCGGCGCGACCTTGTTCTTGACGACCTTGACGCGCGTCTCGTTACCGATCACCTCGTCGCCCTTTTTGATCGCGCCGATACGGCGGATATCCAGACGGACCGAGGCGTAAAACTTGAGCGCATTACCGCCGGTGGTAGTTTCAGGATTACCAAACATCACACCGATCTTCATACGCAACTGGTTGATAAAAATCACCAGCGTGTTGGAACGCTTGATATTAGCCGTCAACTTGCGCAGCGCCTGCGACATCAGACGTGCATGCAAGCCCATTTGCGCATCACCCATTTCGCCTTCAATTTCAGCTTTAGGGGTTAAAGCGGCGACCGAGTCAATCACCACCACATCGACGGAAGCGGAACGCACCAGCATATCGGTGATTTCCAGCGCCTGCTCACCGTTGTCTGGTTGCGAGATCAGCAAATCTTCGACCTTCACGCCGAGTTTCTGCGCATATTGAGGGTCAAGCGCATGTTCCGCGTCGATGAAGGCTGCCGTGCCACCCAACTTTTGCATTTCTGCGATGACCTGCAAGGCCAGCGTCGTCTTGCCGGATGACTCGGGGCCGTAGATCTCGATGACGCGACCGCGCGGCAAACCACCTACGCCCAACGCGATATCCAGCCCCAGCGAACCGGTGGAGACCACCTGTATGTCCTGCGCGACTTCGTTTTCACCGAGGCGCATGATGGAACCCTTGCCGAATTGCTTTTCAATCTGGCTCAGAGCTGCCAACAGTGCCTTGCTTTTATTTTCATCCATGCTGTACCCCTAGAAGTTAGTGTGCGGATTATGGCACATCCGTTCACACCTGAACAGAACGATCGTTCTTTTTTTGTATTTATGCGCTTTGAGTGCGTCGATTCAGTAAATCGATCACACCTTGCAGCGCGATGCGCACGGAATGCTGACGCACTTGAGCGCGATCACCCTCTATCTGATGACGCTGCGTTTGAATGACTTCGCCTTGTATACCCCAGGCAAAACATACTGTACCGACAGGCTTATCGGGGGTTCCACCGTCTGGCCCCGCAATTCCGCTGACTGCCAGCGCGACTTGTGCGCGACTGTGACGCAAAGCACCCACCACCATTTCACGCACCACCGCCTCGGAGACCGCACCGTACTGAACCAACGTCGTCGCCTCAACGCCCAACATTTCTTGCTTGGACAGATTAGAGTAAGTGACAAATCCGCGCTCAAACCATGCGGAACTTCCCGCGATTTCGGTAACCGCTTCTGCCACACCGCCGCCGGTACAGGATTCGGCTGTCGCCAACATCAGGCCGTGCGACTTTAGCGCAATACCCAGACGTGTCGCCAGCTCATCCATTACAGACCGCGTGCCAGATCGTTTTGTATATCGACGACCGCTTCGAGACCCACCGCGAGGCGTATCAACCCGTCGCTAATACCTGCCGCCGCTCGCGCTTCTGCGCTGATGCGCGCATGGGTGGTGCTGGCAGGATGGGTGATAGTAGTGCGCGTATCGCCCAGATTAGCGGTAATCGACAGCATTTTGGTATTGTCGATCACGCGCCAGGCGGCTTCCTTACCGCCCTCAACTTCGAAGGAGACGATACCGCCACCGGTCTTTTGCTGACGCATCGCCAACTCGTGCTGAGGATGCGATGGCAGACCGGGGTAAAATACACGCGATACACCCGGTTGCGCTTCCAGCCATGTTGCCATCGCCAAAGCATTCAAGCTGTGCGCATCCATGCGAATTTTGAGCGTCTCCAATCCCTTGAGGAATATCCAGGCATTGAACGCACTCATGGTAGGACCCGCTGTGCGCAGGAAACCGTAAACACCTTCCAGATTTTTGCGGCTACCCAACACCGCGCCGCCCAGCACGCGCCCCTGACCGTCGATATACTTGGTCGCCGAGTGAATCACGATATCCGCGCCGAACTGCAAAGGTCGTTGCAAGATAGGGGTGCAGAAGCAGTTATCCACCGCCAGCAGAGCCCCGCAGCTTTTAGCCACGGCCGCAATCGCCGCAATATCGGAGATCTCAGTCAAAGGATTGGACGGTGTTTCCAGAAAAAACAAACGGGTATTCGGACGAACCGCCGCCTGCCATTCGGATACATCCGTAGCCGAAACATAAGTCGTCTCAACGCCAAACTTTTTGATGATGTTGTTGAACAAATTGACGGTCGCACCGAACAGACTGCGCGAGGCCACAACGTGATCACCGGCCTTCAACACACCCATCACGCAAGCCAAAATCGCTGACATGCCGGATGCGGTGGCAACGCACTGCTCCGCTCCTTCCAGGGCCGCCAGGCGTTCTTCAAACATCGTTACCGTTGGATTAGTGAATCGCGCATAAATATTGCCCGGTTCTTCACCGATAAAACGCGCAGCAGCCTGAGCTGCACTTTCAAACACAAAACTGGAGGTTAAAAACAACCCTTCGCTGTGCTCACCGAACTGACTGCGCACGGTACCACTGCGCACCGCCAGCGTTTCAGGTTGATAATCTTGTTCGTTCATTTACTGGAATTCCCCCATACCCTCGGAAACTGTCGGGTTACGCTACGCTAACCCAACCTACAACACCACTAGCTAATAGCTATTTCTCACATTGAGCTGGCGCTCATGGCTAATTCGAGCTCCATCTGATCGTCGTCAACCGCCTTATTGGCCTTGCCGCCCGCACGACCGCGTTCGATTTTGTCCAGATAGGCCGGTGTAATATCGCCGGTGATATAGATACCATCAAAACAGGATGCCTCGAAATCTACAATCGCCGGATTCGCCTTGCGTACGGATGATTTCAGATCTTCCAGATCCTGATAAATAAGGGCATCCGCCCCAATTTCACGGCAGATTTCTTCGTCGGTTCTCCCGGTCGCAATCAACTCGGTGCGGCTGGGCATATCGATACCATAGACGTTTGGATAACGCACCGGCGGCGCGGCAGAAGCGAAATACACCTTCAACGCACCGGCATCGCGCGCCATCTGCACGATCTCGCGACTGGTCGTACCGCGCACAATGGAGTCATCTACCAGCAGCACGTTCTTACCCTTGAATTCCAGACCGATCGCATTCAGTTTTTGGCGCACAGATTTCTTGCGCATCGCCTGCCCCGGCATGATGAAGGTTCGGCCAATATAACGGTTTTTTACAAAACCTTCGCGGAACAAGATATTCAAGCGGTTAGCCAGTTGCAATGCGCTAGGACGACTCGAATCGGGGATAGGGATTACCACATCGATTTTCACATCCGGCCAGATGCGCTTGAGTTTATCAGCCAGATATTCGCCCATAAATAGACGTGATTCATGCACCGAAATACCATCTATGACCGAATCCGGACGCGAGAAATACACATATTCGAAGATACAGGGACTCAACTGAGATTTATCGCTGCACTGACGAGTGTGCAAACGGCCTTCGAAATCGATGAACACCGCTTCGCCCGGAGCGATATCGCGCATGAATTTAAAGCCCAGCGTGTCCAGTGCAACGCTCTCCGAAGCGACTAGATATTCCGTACCGCCTGCGGTCTCGCTCACACCAATCACCAGCGGGCGAATACCGAACGTGTCGCGAAACGCCAGCAAACCGTAGCCGGCGATAATCGCAACCACCGCATATGCACCCTGACAACGCTGATGTACACCTGACACCGCATCAAAAATAATAGACGCATCCAGACGCAGTCCTTTGGACTTCGCCTGCAACTCATGCGCCAGCACGTTGAGCAACACCTCGGAATCCGAGTTGGTATTTACATGGCGCAAATCCTGTACAAACAATTGCTTCTTGAGTTCTTCAGCATTGGTCAGATTACCGTTGTGACCCAACACGATACCAAACGGGGAATTCACATAAAAAGGCTGCGCCTCATTATGATCGACTGCAGAACCCGCTGTCGGGTAACGCACATGGGCGATACCGGTATTACCCTGCAAGGCGCGCATATTGCGGGTACGAAACACGTCGCGCACCAGCCCATTGCCTTTATGCAAATGGATCGTATCGCCATCCATGGTCGCAATGCCGGCGGCATCCTGACCACGATGCTGTAAAACCTGCAAACCGTCATACAAAAGCTGGTTGGCTGGCGTATGCGATACCACTCCGAGAATGCCACACATATTATTTCCTTGTTAATTTCGATTTCTGTAATGGATGCGATGGCTGATGTTATCCGGCAGCCATACTTTGGTATAAAGCGCTACATTTTCTGCAATGTGACTGGATTTGGCCTGCGTCCAGATATCCCGTTCGGGGATACTCGACAATCCGGCTAACCAAACGAGTACCAATATGATCAGCAATCCGCGCAGCAAGCCAAACAAACTGCCCAGCAAACTGTCGAGCACGCCCATTCCTGCGGCTTTGACCAGGCTGGTGATTAACCAGACGATCAGCCCCCAAACAATCAGTGCCGCAATAAATACCAGCACGTAAGCCAATGCGATGCGAATTTCTGCCTGACCCACCGGCAATAGCGACTCCACTTTGCCGGCAAACGTGCGGCTCAGGAAAAACGCAATCGGCCAACCCAACAAAGATAACACTTCATAGATCAGACCGCGCCAGACACCCAGCGACAGGGAAATCAGCATAATGCCAATCACCGCATAGTCAAAACCCGTCATTTAACCTCCGAGACGGCCGGATGCTGTCCACGCTTCTCAAGCTGGGCACGCATTTCGTCTGCGGCGTCTCGCGATTTATAAGGGCCCATGCGGACCCGCATCGTGCCGTTGATTTGCTCGGTATAAGCCTTAAAGCCTGCCGCCTTCAATTTACCCGCTTCAAGAATTGCGGTATCCGGATTGGAAAATGCACCGATTTGCACGATAAAAGTACCAACCGGCTTATCAACCACTTTAGTTTCCGGCGCTTTAACTTCCACAGGCTTAATTTCGACAGGCTGAACAACAGGTTTTACTTCAGTTTTTTTAATCTCAACGGGCTTTACTTCCGGCTTTTTAACTTCGGCAGTTTTTACCACAGGAGGTTTAACCTCAACTGGTTTTACGACAGGCAGCTTTGCTTCAGCAGGTTTGACTTCGACCGGTTTAACATCCGTCTTCTGCACTTCTACCGATTTGACAACGGCAGGATTAACCTCTATCACTTCACTGCGAACAACTGGAGCCGGAACCGTTTCGGATTGAACCGCAGCCGTGGCTGATTCGGCACTGGCTTCAACAACTTGAGACGGCGCGGAACCGGGAACAAATTCCCCCACCTTATCGGCAGCGGGTATGCGCAAATCAATATCTTGGGCGGTGGGTTTGGGCTCGCTGTCGAGCACCATAGGCAAAATCACCACCGTCGCCAGCGCGAGTGCAACCGCCCCGACCAGACGACGCCGGGCTTTACGCTTGATATTCTGTTCGTCTTCGCTTGCTTGCTTTGCCATTACCTTTTCCTGCCAAAATAAAACTTTTCACCACTAGCGACATTTAATCGCACAGGCCGCCGGAACAAAAAACCATAATTAACAAATAATTCAATTAGTTACATAAAAAACAACGCTACACATAGAGATAATGCCGGCATAACAAAAGTTAAACAACCCGCATCCCTCTCGCCTGCATCGCAGCTGCCACTGTGTAGAATGATCCAAACACGGCGATTCTATCATTTTCACCCGCTACATTACAGGCATGCGCGAGTGACTCGGCGGTATCCGCAAAGGTTTTGACCTGACCTTTCACACCTGCTCGAGCCAAAACTGCGGCCAACTCCTCCGCACTCGCACCGCGAGGCGCATCTATCCCAGCAAGCAACCAAGTGTCAATGTGAGGATTTAAAGTCTCCACCACAGCGGCGACATCCTTATCGTTGAGCATACCAAACACGGCGTAGGTGTGCGGACAGGGTGGCAGATCCGCCAGATTTTTCGCCAGCGTGCGTGCTGCATGCGGGTTATGCGCCACATCCAGGATCAACTGAGGCTTACCCGGTACAAATTGGAAGCGCCCGGCGAGTTGCACTTCCGTCAGTCCGCGACGGATCGCTGCCATACTGACCGGCAAGCGCTCTCTCACCGCATCCAATGCCGCCAGCACTGCACTGGCATTGGACAATTGAAAACCACCGCGCAATGCAGGATAAGGCATTGCCATACGCGCAACCTCACGACTACGATAATCCCACTGCCCCTGATGCGTTGCGTAACCAAATTCGCGACCGATACACCATAGCTCTGCACCGATTTTTTGTGCATGTGCGGCCAGCGCCTCTGGCACGTCGTTATCCGAACAGATCGCCACTCGCCCCTGACGAAAAATACCCGCCTTCTCGAAGGCGATTTCTTCCCGTGTCTCACCCAGATAATCGGTGTGATCGATATCCACGCTGGTCACCACCGCACAATCCGCATCGAACACATTCACCGCATCAAGTCGACCACCCAATCCTACTTCAAGAATAGCGACATCCACCTGATGCGAGATAAACAACTGCATCGCCGCCAGCGTGCCAAACTCGAAATAAGTGAGCGGAATATCTCCACGCGCCTGTTCAATATCGGAAAATGAGGCGCACAGCTCGTTGTCGGAAGCCTGCAACTTCCCGATGCGCACGCGTTCGTTGTAATTCAACAGATGCGGCGAGGTATAGCAGCCAACCCGGTAACCGGCCGCATGCAAGATGGCTTCGAGCATCGCACAAACGGAACCTTTACCGTTCGTACCGCCAACGATGATGACAGGAAAATCAGAGGACAAATTCAATCGCGCCTTGACTTCTGCGACGCGTTCTAACCCTAGCGCGATGGTCTTAGGGTGCAGCGATTCAAGGTGAGCTAGCCATTCGGCGAGGGTAGATGACATAAATTCTTTATGGTTCATACTGCTAAGAAAAAAAGGAAAAACAAAGGGGTCAGGTCTTGCATTAGCGTAATGCTAATGCAAGACCTGACCCCTGAATTTGTTACGCGACGACTTCAGCCTCAGTGACCGCAGGCTGACGAGTCAGCAGGGTAATCAGCGTTGCCAATTGTTGACGCATTTCGCGTCTGTCGATGATCATGTCTACCGCACCGTGCTCGAGTAAAAACTCGGCGCGCTGAAAACCATCCGGCAGCGTTTCGCGCACGGTTTGCTGAATCACACGGGCACCGGCAAAGCCTATCAACGCACCCGGCTCTGCGATCACCACATCGCCCATAAAGGCGAAACTGGCCGACACGCCACCCATGGTAGGATCGGTCAGCACCGAGATGAACGGTAACTTATCTTCTGACAACTGCGTGAGCGCGGCACAAGTCTTAGCCATCTGCATCAGCGACAGCAAGCCTTCCTGCATACGTGCTCCACCGCTGGCCGCGAAGCAGATGAACGGGCATTTTTGTTCCAGCGCCACTTGCACACCGCGCACAAAACGCTCCCCAACCACAGAACCCATCGACCCGCCCATAAAGGAGAATTCAAAGGCTGCCGCTACTACCGGCACGTTGCTGATCGTGCCCTGCATCACCACCATCGCATCGTCTTCACCCGTGCTTTTCTTGGACGCGATCAGACGTTCGGAGTATTTCCGGCTATCCTTGAATTTAAGCGTATCGGTTGGCAAAACTTCAGCACCGATCTCAAAGCACAGCTCATCATCGAGCAACCAGTCTAAACGAGTACGCGCGCAGATGCGGTGGTGATGACCACATTTAGGACATACACCCAGATTTTTTTCCAAATCGGAGTAATACAGCACCGTCTCGCAGGAAGGGCACTTGACCCACAAGCCTTCCGGCACATTTTTCTTGGCATCGCCATCACGACGATTGATTTTCGGAGGGAGTAATTTTTGAAACCAGCTCATAGGTATTTCCTTTTTTGCTTTGTCGGGTTACACAAACTCACCCGACCTCTACATTTGTTATTTAAGCCTGATCGATCGCCACGCGTAATTCATTGACCAGACGACTCACGTTAGCGACCACATCCGCCTCGCTTGAATCCTCGATTTCCTGCACGATACGGCTACCTACCACCACACCATCGCATAACTTCGCCACTGCGCAGGCGGTCGCTGCATCACGTATGCCAAAACCCACGCCGATAGGTAATTTAATGTGTTTGCGCAACTGAGGGATCTTCTCTTCTATCGCTGAAAGATCAATATTACCTGCACCGGTTACACCCTTGAGCGAGACATAGTAGACGTAACCACGCGCTAATTTCGCGACCTGTTCGATACGCGCAGCTTCGGTGGTCGGTGCCAGTAAAAAGATAGGATCGATACCGTGAGCTTGCAAATGAAGGAATGCGTTATGGCTCTCTTCCGGAGGAAAATCGACCGTCAGTACGCCATCCACACCAACCTCTGCACAACGACGGGAAAACACCTCCCAACCCATCGCTTCAATCGGATTACCGTAACCCATCAAAACAACCGGTGTGATGTCATTGCTGCGGCGAAATTCTGCGACCATATCCAGCACGCCGCGCAGTGACATCCCTTGTTTGAGCGCACGTTCAGAGGCGCGCTGTATAGTCGGGCCATCCGCCATCGGGTCAGAGAACGGCACGCCCAACTCGATCACGTCCGCACCCGATGCGACGAGCGCGTGCATCAACGGAACGGTGGCAGCAAGATTCGGATCGCCGGCCGTAAAAAACGGAATCAGCGCCCGACGCCCTTGTTGTTTGAGTTTTTCGAAAGTTGCTTGTATACGACTCATAAGGTAATTCCCTTAATGCGCGCCACCGTATTCATATCCTTGTCGCCACGACCGGATAAATTTACCAGCAATACTTTATCTGAACTCATGCTCGGGGCAATTTTCATCGCGTGCGCTAAAGCATGACTAGATTCCAGCGCAGGGATAATTCCCTCGAAGCGGCACAGCGCATCGAATGCGGCAATTGCCTCATCGTCATTGCTGGCGACATACTGCGCACGACCTATTTCCTTCAATAAACAATGCTCAGGGCCCACACCCGGATAATCTAAACCTGCTGAGATAGAATGTGTCTCGGCAATCTGGCCGTTTTCGTCTTGCATCAGATTAACTTTATTGCCGTGCAGCACACCCACCTTGGCATTCGCGGTCAGGGGCGCGGCATGCATACCCGTCTCGATACCGTGACCACCCGCTTCCACGCCGATGATCTGAACCTCCGGCATTTCGATATAAGGGTGGAACAGGCCAATGGCATTCGAGCCGCCGCCGACACAAGCGATTACCGCATCGGGCTGACGACCGATCATCTCAGGCATCTGTATCTTGGCTTCATTGCCTATCACGCACTGAAAATCGCGCACCATCATAGGATAAGGATGGGGCCCCGCCGCCGTGCCGAAGATATAGAAAGTGCTCTCGACGTTGGTAACCCAGTCGCGTATCGCCTCGTTGCACGCATCTTTCAGCGTCTTCGAGCCACTTTCCACCGGCACGACCGTCGCCCCCAGCAATTTCATACGAAATACATTGGGCGCCTGACGCTGAATGTCTTCTGCACCCATATACACGATGCACTCCATCCCAAAACGCGCCGCTACCGTTGCAGTCGCCACGCCGTGCATACCGGCACCGGTTTCAGCGATCACGCGTTTTTTGCCCATACGACGGGCGAGCAGCGCCTGCCCCATCGCACTGTTGATCTTGTGCGCACCCGTGTGGTTCAGGTCTTCGCGTTTGAGATAAATCTGCGCACCGCCCAAATGCTCGGACAGGCGTTTGGCATGATAAATAGGGCTGGGACGCCCAACATAATGCTTTAATTCATAAGCCAACTCTGCCTTGAATTCAGGGTCGTTTTGATAGTGCAAATATTGCTGGCGCAATTCTTCTACGGCAGGAATCAGCGTTTCCGCCATATAGATGCCACCGAACTGACCAAAGTGGCCCGTCATATTAGGATAGTTATACATTTCTTACCTCTTGCATGAAACGGGCGATTTTCGCCGCGTCTTTTATACCCTTCAGGACATGAATACCTTTGCCCGCTTCGACCCCGCTAGACACATCCACCGCGTAGGGGCGCACCTGTCTAATCCCCGACGCCACATTTTCCACATCCAGCCCACCCGATAAAATCAACGGCAGCGGTAAATCTTCAGGAATCAAGGTCCAGTCAAACACCGCACCTGTACCGCCGGGGATGCCTTCCACATGCGCGTCCAGCAACAAACCCTGTGCTTTACTAAATTGAGCCGCGCATTGTATCAAATTCACGCCGGGCTTGACGCGGATAGCTTTGAGATACGGCTTGCCAAACTGCTCGCAAAATTCTGGGGATTCATCGCCGTGAAACTGCAACACATCCAGCGAGACGGCAGCAAGCACCTCGCGTACCACCGCTGCATGCGCATTCACAAACAACCCCACTACCGTCACAAACGGCGGCAAACTCGCCACCAGTTGCAGCGCCTTCTCTATACTGACATGACGCGGGCTCTTTTCATAGAACACCAGACCGATCGCATCCGCGCCGCTCATCGCCACTGCCAGCGCGTCCTCAACCCGGGTGATCCCGCAAATCTTTACACGACATGACTGAGGATAGCGGATTGAAGACTGAAAACCAGTTCCCGTCTCTACATTTTCCGAAACACCTAAATTACTTTCCCACTCATCCATGTCCAATCACCACTCCACTTTTAACTCGATCCTTAGTCCTCAATCCTGTTCTTGGGGCAAACCCCATTTGGCATCATAGTGTATCCGGCGCAAGTATAAACCATCCGGGGCAAAGGTCGGCGCGGCAAAGCGCCGTTCACGACTTGCCAGCACTTGTGCCAGCCACTCGGGCGGATACTTACCCTTGCCCACATACACCAAGCAACCGACGATGTTACGTACCATATGATGCAAAAACGCACTCGCACTCACATCGAACACCAGCATATCCCCACTCAGATAGATATCGATGCTGTACATATGTTTGACCGCGGATTTCGCCTGACACTCCGCCGCCCTGAACGCACTAAAATCATGCTCACCCAGCAAGCACTGCGCGGCCTGTTGCATCGCCGCCAGATCGAGCGGCAGGTGAAACCACCCGGCCCGCCCGGCATGCACCGCCGAGCGCACCGGACGATTGATCAACAAATACCGGTAACTGCGCCCATGGGCGGAGAATCGCGCGTTAAATTCCTCTGTGACGGGATGTGCCCAGCACACGGCGATGCTGCGCGGCAACCAGGTATTAGCCCCCCGCACCCAAGCCGACAAGGGACGCTCAGCTGACGTATCAAAATGAACCACTTGCTCCAGCGCATGCACGCCGGTGTCGGTTCGACCTGCGGCAGTCACCGCAACCGGACTGCAGGCGATCTTGCTCAAGACCGCCTGCAACGTGTCCTGCACCGTGCGACCGCCGGGCTGGCTTTGCCAACCACTATAAGGCCCGCCGTCGTACTCCACACCCAAAGCAATTCTCATCAGACCGCCTGCCAAAACAATAATATTGAAACAACCAGTAACAACAAATCCGGCAACGCAAACCTGGCAATAGGCAATTCCATTGTTTTATTCTCAGTTGCAGGTTTTAAGCTACCTGCATTCAAACTGCGCAAGCTCTCCTGCCACGATACACTGCGCAGCATGGCGACCTCGGCATAATGCAGGGTTAAAGCCAACCGCACGGCGAGGCGCTCCCGTGACAGCCCCAGATATTGCAACGGGCCGAACAGACTGTACAAGCCTGAAATTAGTTGCTGTCTATGTAAACGATCCAGCAATATCGCCAAGCCCGACAGCGCCACCAGCAATCGCATCATTTGCAAGCCACCCTCCTGCAAACCATCCACACTCGGACTCAACGGCAGCGAGAACAAAGTGTCCCCTGGCGTGGTGTACGCGTAGATCAACCACAAAGACAACATAATCCAACGGGTGCGTCTGAGCAATTGAAGCAACTTATAACGAGCCAGAATAAAAGCAGACAGCAGCACTAATCCACCTGCTAACAGCAAATGACTAGGCTTTAAAAATTGCATGGCAGCAACCAGCAGAGACCAGACTATGATTTGTGTGGCAGGATGTAGCTTCATTGAGACTCCAAAGAAAACGGCAGCTCGTATTGAGCTGCCGCAGCATCAGTAGACAATGATCAGGACAATTGCTCGATAAGTTGCTGCGCCTCCAACTTTTGAGTCGCATCGCCCTCCAGCACCACCTCGTCGAGTATCTCACGCGCACCCACGTCATCACCCATTTCCTGATACGCACGCGCCAAATCCAGTTTAGTGGCGACTTCGTGCCATCTTTCACTATTTTCTACAGGCTCACCCGTTTCGGATGAATCAGACTCGATCGACTCTAGCTGATCTTGGCTAGACTCACCTAAATCCAGATCGATATCTGCCAGATTGATCGAAGGCAACTGTACGGCAGGCTTAAGGTCATCGGTCGGGAAATCCAGCATGAATGCACTGTCACCCTGCTCTTCATCATCGTCTACAGTAGGCAATGTCTCAACATGACTATCTGAAGCCGACATCACATCGAAGATCAAATCGTCCAGATTATGTTCTGCTGCAGGTTCAGCCGGTGACTTTTCTGCCACAGGTACGTTAGGAGTCACATCAAAATCCAGTGCTTCAAAATCATCAATCGCAAAATCAGTTGAAGTCACATCAAAATCAACCGGTGCTGCGGGGAGCGAGGAGGAAGCCGCTGATATCGACGCGGGCATATCAAAGTCAAAATCCAGTACATCATCCAGTTTGTGCTCTTCAACGGGATCCGGTGTCACTTCAACAACGGCCGGCTTATCGAACGGAAGCGCTTCATCATTAAATGACACCATTTGCATGGTTGCACTGCCGGCCTCTTCAGCGGCTTCAGCATGGAGCGGATTAACCGAATTCAGCTTCCTGCCCAGTAAAGCGGCTTGCGCAATCGCATCGGTATCACCGGAATTTTGCAACTGAAGGGCGAGTGCGGTAAAGGCTGCTGCATCCTGGCGATTAGCATAGATACCCAACAGTTTTAAATGTAACTGGTGATTATCCGGCGTACGCAGCATTGCGTCCTTCAAAACCTCTTCTGCCTGCTCATCACGGCCAAAGTTCAAAAACAAATCAGCTTCGCTGATCGGATCAACATCATCAAAATGATGACTGGATTCCTCGACCGGTGCTGCCACCTGTACGGTAAAGTCACCTGTATCAGGCGACGGAGGGACCGGGACCGCCAGATGACTGGCTGTCGCTTCAAAGTCTTCCGTCTGTTTAACTTTTGCCGCTGCCGGCTCCTGTTTACGACGGCGCATGACAATACCCAAGCCGCCTAAGGCAAGTATTGCCGCAGCGCCCAAGCCTAACACCATAGGAGATTGTAAAATAAAATCGATCAATGATCGCTCTTCGACGACGGGAGCCGCTTTAACGGCGCTAACCGCTGCGACATGGCTCACCACCTCACTCCCTGCGGCGACGGCGCTGATGGCGGCGACTTCACTGACTGCAGAGACTGCCGATGCCGCTTTTGCAGCTTCCGCCTTGGCCAGCTCGGCCTTGGCCGCTTCAGCTTTTGCAGCTTCCGCACTCGCCGCCAGCGCCGCAGCCTCAGATTTAATCTGGGCCAAACGCTCCATATCCTTCAGATTGCTGGCCAGCAAGGCGGCGCGCGCCTTTTCTTCCTTTATGGCTTTGCCCTTGGCAATTGCATCTTCAGCAGCAGCATTCTTCTTTTCCTGCGCTGAGCGTCCGGAACCACCGGCCGTATCTCCGGGCTTCTCCCCCTTGGATAAACGCAACACTTCCTTGGCTGACTCGCTGGCAACCGGTGCATTGTCGGCAGCGACGCTAGTAATCTTGCCGGTCGCGACTTGATGACCCGATTCAGACTGACGACTTGATGTTGCAGCTACGGACAACTTCTGACGATAGGCATTCCAGTTTGCCGACTGCGCATGAATTTCCTTTACCGCTTCAGCTTGCGCGACACCATCGAGAGAATTCTGATCCGGCATACGCAGGATTTTCCCGACTTTAATCCGGTTCATGTTTTTGCCGTCAAACTGATTGGCATTGGCACGATACAACGCAACCAGCATACGCTCCAGACTGACATCGGCAGGTTTAACCTGGGCTGCCAGTTTGCTCAGTGTATCGCCACGCTTTACCGCAACAGATTCAGCCGCATTGCCCCGAATGTGTGTGCGCACTTCAACGGGTTTAGCAATTGGCTGTTCGACGGGTTGTTCCATCGCTGCGGGCATAGGCTCAGATTTAACTTCTTCGGGTTTGGCTACGCTCTGAGGTGCTTCTTTTACCTCGACCGGTGCTTCCTGCACGGTCGCAGGCACAACTTCAGGTGCGGCGACGGATTTCGGCTGAACAGCAACATAACCCGGAGGATCAAGCAAAAAGGTGTACTCGCGCATCAACTTACCGGACGCCCATGACAACTCAATCAGTAAGCTCACAAACGGATCATTGATTTCCCTACTGCTGGACAACTTCAAATAAGGCTCGCCGTTATCGCGACTTTCAATCTGAAACGTATATTTCGCACCGTAGGGATAATCCAACCCGGCACCTTTATAAGCATCAGGAGACGCCAGTCGTGCAACCAGACTAGGCTTATCGGCCTTACCAACCGCCACCAGTTCGATTTCCGCTTTTAACGGCTGACCTAGCGACGACGCCACATTGATTCCGCCCAAGCCCACAGCATGGCCCCATGCGCTCAGTGTTAAACCTGCCGTCAAACCGAGCACTTGCATCATCTTCAATGATTTGCCCGGCATCAGATTTCCCAATCCGCCTGATTTCATAGCCAGCCCGGTTGATAGGGGCGTTGTAAGATCAGACGCAGTCTTTTGACAGCTGAATCGTTTAACCTGAGGTTTTCGCACGTTATTGCCTCGCTTTATTTATTGGACGACAAACATCATGGGGCTATTCATTTAGCCACCACACTTAATACTAATTCAAATACTCAGCGATCAGAATCTCAGCAATCTGTATGCTGTTGAGCGCAGCGCCCTTACGCACATTATCGCTGACCACCCACATATCCAGTCCCATAGGATGAGAGATATCTTCGCGGATACGACCGACATAAGTCGCATCCTGACCCGCCGCATCCACCGCAGTCGGCCATCCGCCCGGTACATGTTCATCCATGACAATCACGCCAGGGGCCTTTTCCAGCAAGGCACGCGCCTCGGCGGCAGTAATCTTTTTGTGCGTTTCAATGTGCAACGCTTCAGAGTGACCGTAGAATACCGGCACACGCACCGCAGTCGGATTAACCATGATGCTGTCATCTTCCATGATTTTCTGGGTTTCCCAGACCATCTTCATTTCTTCTTTGGTGTAGCCGTTTTCCATAAACACGTCGATCTGCGGCAACACGTTAAAAGCGATGCGTTTTGGATAAACTTCTACTTCCACATCCTGCGAACTGAAAAGTGCACGGGTTTGTGCTGCCAACTCATCAATCGCTTCCTTGCCGGTGCCCGATACTGCCTGATAAGTCGCCACATTAATACGCGCTATTCCTACCGCATCCTTAATCGGTTTTAAAGCCACCAGCATCTGAATGGTCGAGCAATTCGGGTTCGCGATAATACCGCGATTTTTGTATTGAGCGATAGCATGCGGATTCACTTCCGGCACAACCAGTGGAATATCACGGTCGTAACGGAAATGCGCCGTATTGTCGATCACCACGCAACCTGCGGCGGCGGCGATCGGTGCATATTTTTCAGAGACACTGCCGCCTGCCGAGAACAAACCGATTTGCGCACGGGAGAAATCGAAACTATCTACATCCAGTACGGTTAATTCTTCACCGCGATAGGTCAGCACGGTGCCGGCAGAACGGCTGGACGCCAGCAGATACAGATTGCGCACAGGAAATTTGCGCTGTTCCAGTATCGACAACATTGCCTCGCCCACCGCACCGGTAGCACCCAGGATACATACGTCGTATTGCTTGCTCATGTTTCTCATTCCTTAAAATTCAAATTTTGAAAGCTGATAGCTTGTAGCGCCGACCTACAGCGCCTTAACGACCGCATCACCCATCGCGGCCGTACCCACTTTTTGCATACCGTCCTGATAAATATCACCAGTACGCAAACCAAGTTGCAATGTCTTGCGCACTGCCGCTTCGATACGCTGTGCCACTTCTTCCTGACCGAAGGTATAGCGCATCATCATCGCCACCGACAAAATTGTCGCCAGCGGATTGGCAATATCCATACCGGCGATATCCGGTGCAGAACCGTGACAAGGCTCATACAAACCCTTGTTGTTCGCATCCAGTGAAGCAGATGGCAACATGCCGATCGAACCTGTCAGCATCGAGGCTTCGTCCGACAAAATATCACCAAAAATATTACCGGTCAAAATCACGTCGAATTGCTTGGGCGCACGCACCAGTTGCATCGCCGCGTTGTCCACATACATATGCGACAAAACGACCTCAGGATAATCCTTCGCCACTTCGCCCACGATCTCACGCCACAGCATGCTGGTATCGAGCACATTCGCCTTATCCACCGAGCACATCTTCTTATTGCGCTTCATGGCAATCTGAAAACCGACATGCGCTACGCGGCGAATTTCCGACTCGCTGTAGTGCATGGTGTCAAAACCCTGACGCTCGCCGTTTTCCAATGTGCGGATACCGCGCGGCTGACCGAAATAAATATCGCCGGTCAATTCACGCAAGATCATGATATCCAGACCGGACACCAGTTCAGGCTTCAGGCTGGATGAATCCACCAGCTCAGGATACACCAGAGCGGGACGCAAATTAGCGAATAAATTCAAACCCTTACGGATACGCAACAATCCTTGCTCGGGGCGCATCGGACGGGGCAGCGCATCATACTGATAGCCGCCCACCGCGCCTAACAGCACCGCATCGGACGCTAAAGCCAGCTTCTCGGTTTCAGCCGGAAACGGATCGCGCGCAGCATCATACCCTGCGCCGCCGATATGCGCATATTCCAACTCAATTTTCAGCCCGTCACTGCGCAAAGCTTCCAGTACTTTCGCAGCTTGTGCCACGATCTCAGGTCCTATGCCGTCACCCGGCAAAACTGCAATTTTCATACTCTTATCCTAAAAAATCTTTAAAAACAGTAAAGTGGGGAGTGGAGAGTAGATAGTGGGACCCCGCCTCTACTTCCTACTTCCTACTTCCTACTCACCACTTCCTACTCCCCGCTTACCATCTTACAACCAGGGTTGTGCCGCGCGGTGTTTCGCCTCGTAGGCCGAAATCGCATCGACATGCTGCAAGGTCAGTCCGATATCGTCCAGCCCGTTGAGCAGACAGTGCTTACGGAAAGCATCGACTTCAAAGGGATAAACCACGCCATCGGGCGTACTGATAGTTTGCCCTTCCAGATCGACCAACAGCTTGTAACCAATATGTGTGTCAACGGCTCGGAACAAGTCGTCCACCTGCTCTGCCGGCAGACGAATCGGCAACAAACCGTTCTTGAAGCAATTATTGAAAAAGATATCGGCAAAACTGGGCGCAATAATCACGCGAAAACCGCAATCTTCCAGCGCCCAAGGTGCGTGTTCACGCGAGGAACCACAGCCGAAATTCTCCCGCGCCAGCAATACAGAAGCAGCCTGATATCGGCGAAAATTAATAACAAAATCTTTATTAATCAATCTACTAGAATTATCCATCCCCGGCTCGCCGTGGTCCAGATAGCGCCATTCATCAAAAGCGTTGGGCCCGAAACCGGAACGCTTGATGGACTTTAAAAACTGCTTGGGGATGATTGCATCTGTATCCACGTTGGCGCGATCCAAAGGCATGACCAGACCATCGAGTTTTATAAATTTATCCATTACCGTTCAGCCGCCTTCTCGAGTTTTGCGCCGCCTTTTTGGATGTCTTTACCGAGACCTTCCATCATGTTGCAACCAGCCAACACAAACACCGCCAACAATAACATCAATGTTTTCATCATCATTCCTTTAAACGGGCATGGCAAGCATACCACCTGTGAAAATCAAATTCGCCATGCCCGCTTCCCTCTCCCCAACCCTCCCCCGCAAGCGATGGAGGGGGCAAACGAATCGCGACGCGAACTCCAAATTACTGTTTGCTGATATCGACAAAATGACCGGCAATCGCAGCCGCTGCCGCCATTTGCGGACTGACCAGGTGAGTGCGGCCGCCCTGACCCTGACGTCCTTCAAAATTCCGGTTGGAAGTCGAGGCGCAACGTTCGCCCGGTGACAGCCTATCGTCATTCATCGCCAGACACATTGAACAACCCGGATCGCGCCACTCAAAACCCGCCTCGATGAAAATCTTGTCCAGCCCTTCCAGTTCAGCCTGCGCCTTCACCAGACCGGAACCTGGCACGACCAGCGCTTGTTTCACGGTAACTTTTTTACCCAGGGCTACAGCCGCTGCCGCTCTCATATCTTCGATACGTGCATTGGTACAGGAGCCGATAAACACCTTATCAACAGCAATTTCCGTGATCGGGGTATTAGCTACTAAGCCCATGTACTGCAAAGCGCGCTCTGCGCCTTCGCGCTTGACGGGGTCCGTCATCGTGGCCGGATCCGGCACACAACCGTCCACCGCCACCACCATCTCAGGTGAAGTACCCCAAGTCACTTGAGGCTTGATTTCGGCGGCATTGAGCGTCACCACGGCGTCGAAAACCGCGCCCGCATCACTATGCAGCGTGCGCCAGTAATCAACCGCCTTGTCCCAAGTCTCACCCTGCGGTGCAAAAGGACGACCCTTGAAATAATTTACGGTCGTGTCATCCACGGCGATCATGCCCGCGCGCGCACCGGCCTCAATCGCCATATTGCACAGGGTCATGCGGCCTTCCATCGACAAACCGCGTATCGCGCTGCCGGCAAATTCAATGGCAAAACCCGTGCCGCCTGCCGTACCAATCTTACCGATCACCGCCAGCGCCACATCCTTCGCCGTCACGCCCGTGCCCAAGACACCGTCGACCAGCACCTGCATCGCGCGATTCTTCTTCATCAGCAAACATTGGGTCGCCATCACATGTTCGACTTCGGAAGTGCCGATACCAAATGCCAGGGCCGCAAATGCGCCGTGCGTACTGGTATGCGAATCACCGCACACCACGGTCATACCGGGCAGGGTTGAGCCTTGTTCAGGACCGACCACATGCACGATACCCTGACGCAGGTCATTCATTTTAAATTCGTTGACGCCAAATTCGGCGCAATTGCTATCGAGTGTTTCCACTTGCAAACGCGCAATCGGATCCGTAATTCCCTGAGCACGCCCTGTCGTGGGCACGTTATGATCCGCTACCGCCAGAATAGACTCCGTGCGCCACAATTTGCGGCCTGCCAGTTTCAGCCCCTCAAACGCTTGCGGACTGGTCACTTCATGAACCAGATGACGGTCGATGTAAATCAACGCCGTGCCGTCATTTTCCTGACGTACCACGTGGTCATTCCAGAGTTTGTCGTAAAGGGTTTGCGCATTCATCGTATTTAGCCTGCCTGATACTCGATTTTAGAGCGCGGGATTATGCCACAACAGGCGCGGCTTGGCAGCCTGACTATGAATGGAAATATCGGCCGTGCCGCCGAAAACATACCACGCTCGTCTCATTCCTTCACTTCCGGCGTATTAAATTCCGTGTATTCTTCCCACTCGTCCAGACCGCGATTGAGGTAATAGCGATGCCGGTACTCAGCCACGGTGGTCTTTTCATTTTGTGCAACGAACGGGGTAGTCGGCAAGTCCACCACATAATCGGCAGACGTAAAGCGGTTATCGGTAAAGGGCGATTTTTCCAGCATCCGCGCCACGATGTGTGAGACAGCCAGAAAACTGGTGGGTTGATCGATAACCAGGCGATCACCCGCACGCTGCACATTGCCGCCTATCACCTTGATACCCACGGGCACCAGCGTGATAGCCGGAGTCGGAATTTCCCGCAAACCGGAAATTTGCCGCTTGTCGCCCCGCAAAGCTGCACCGTGTTCAGGGATCATCACCACCACCGCACGACGCCCAGACCGCTCCAGCGTTTGCATAAACCCTTCCATCTGATCCAAAAATCGTCCGAGGCGCACCCCGTAGGTTTTGAGGGTATTGGGCTCGGCATGCGTGCCCGGATTGTGATTTCCATCGTGCATACTGACCGTGTTATAAAACAGCGCGACACGGGGCGCAGTGAGTCTTTGTCTGACGCTCAGCCAATGATTGAGCACCGAACTATCATCGTAAACCGGAGACGCATCAAATGCGTACTGGGCGATATCGACCCCGGTGAGCGGCATAGGCGGTACAGTCAGATGACCGTGGGTTTGCACCTGCCCCAGAAAATCATCAAATTTCCCGTTATGATTCATGGCAAAGTTCGGCGCAAAACCCACATTCTGTAAGCTATTCATTAAATAGCAATTTTCGGCGGTCGGCAGATACATTTTTTCATGCTGTTGTTGACCACAGGTGGCGCGCAAAATATGCACTGCCGCCGGGCCACTATAGGATGCGGCAGAATTAAATTTAGTCAACAACAGATCGAATCGCTGCCACAAAGGATGTTGTTCCAGACCGACTGCGCGCACATCGTCCCAGGACAGCGAACAAACATGAATGAAGATCACATCGAATGGGGCTGCCCCAACCGGCGGCGGCGCAAAGGTCACGGAACGTGAAGACTCCTTATCAAAGAAATCTTGCAACACCACGTCCATATCCGGCGCACCGTTCTTGCTCGCATTCGACGACATCTGACCGGACGTTTTATCGGCGTCCGAAAAAAAGTGTTCAAAATTCTGAACCAGCGGGCTCTTAACGATTCCGATCACCAGCATACAGGCGATCACCAGCACCCCGGCGCGCACCCAGCGCGACAGCAGCCAATAAACAACCCAGGCCGCACACAGCCCCCCGATAACCGGCAAACTGACAAAACGCGCCAGCAACTCAATCAGATAGCTAAAACTAAATTCAGACAGCAGCGAAGCCTGTGAGATCAGGCGGCCGATAGGAGGCAGCCAGGAATCATAATAAAGCAGCGTCAACGCCACTAAACTGGTGATAATATTTTTCAGCCGCTGCCAGAATCTTGATCGGGCAGGAATCAGAATAAAGGCGGCAAACAGCAAATTGGGCAAAGCATGGAATGAGATTAGCTCACGCCAGAACAGACCTAATTTGACGATAAAGTAAAAACTCCACCTACCCAGAGTCGGTGTCGCGACAAAAGGCTCTGCATTCGTCCGCCTGTTACCTATTGGCAGATGTAAACCGGGTGGCACGTGCCTGTGCTCCGAATGCTCACTCCCCTCAAGCGGATGAACAGCGGCTTTTTTACCACGGCGAAACCGGGCGACAAAATTCACACTGAGCACTTTAATCGCCGCGAGAAAATTAGCCCACGCGTCCCGTAAAGACGGACGAACTTCAGTTTGCTCAGTGGTCGACACTTTCGTGCGCCTGTCACCAACAGGATGGGATTCCGCTTCCCGACGATGTGGCTGCAGAGGAGGAGACGGCTGATGTTGCGACTGTGGAGATGAGTGCTGCGGGGAACGATGCGAAGGAGCTGTCTCTTTTCCCTGAGTTCTCGCTACCTGATCACTCAAACCCTGCAAATAGGCGGATAAATAAGGGAGATTTTGTAAGGACAACCGGCGAGCAGAGCGTTCACGAAGTGTTTTTGAACCTTCGTTATCATCCTGCTCATACTGTGCATCCAATCGATCCACTTAAGCTTCCCCAGTTGATACAGTGAACAGTGCTAATTATATCCGTCTATCGCGACCAGAACGCTGCAACATCAGCAACAATCCTACCAACGCCATCACAGCGCTGACGGTATACAACAGGCTCGCGCCATAATGCTGCCAGATCGGCCCGCTTAGCAATCCGCCCAGCACTCCGCCCGCACCATAGGTCAGACTACCGAATAAAGCCTGACCTTTAGCCTGATGTCGCCCCTGAAACAACTCATGTACCACACCGACCGATGCCGCGTGATAAGCACCAAAGGTCGCCGCATGCAAGCCCTGTGCGAAAAGCAACAGCGCCAGATAATCCACGCCCCAACCTATCATCAAAAAACGCACCACAGCCAAGCTGAAACTTGCGATCAGCACGCGGGTAAATCCGTAGCGACGGGTAAGTTTTGGCATCCAAAAAAACACCGCGATTTCACAGATCACCCCTAACGCCCACAGAGCGCCCACCGCACTCTTCGCATAGCCGTGCTCCACAAGAAAGATCGAATAAAAAGTGTAGTAAGGGCCGTGTGCTGCCGACATCAGAAAACAGGCGCCGAATAAAAACATCACCTGCGGTTGCAGCATAATCTGGCGAATCGACTGATCGTCGGTGTGATGCGGCAACACAGGCGTTTCGGGCATTTGTCGGGAAAAAATCAGGATGCCCAGCTCGCAAATCAAGCCTGCCCACAACAGCCAGGCAATCGCGATATAGTCAAACGCGTAACCCAAGCCCACCACGGAGACGATAAAGCCGATCGATCCCCAGGAACGTAGTCGCCCGTACCCTGCCGTCTTGCTGCCCAGATAGCTAAGCGTGGTCGCCTCGACCAGCGGCATCGATGCACTCCAGAAAAAGCTCATCAAACCCAATACCAGCATCATTCCCCAGAAACTGGTCACAACAAACACCCCGAGATAGAAAAATGCACTGCACGCGGCAGCAAGTTGAATTACCGCGCCGCGGCGCCCGGTGTGGTCTGCCAGCCAACCCCAAAGATTGGGCGCCAACATACGCATCACGGGTTGTACCGACATCAGGATGCCGATTTCAACCGCACTGAAGTGGATGGATTGAAGATACAGACTCCAATAGGGCGCGAACAGGCCGATAAAGGCGTAGTAAAAAAAATAGAATCCGGCGATGCGCCAGTAGTAATTACGGTTCACGAAATAAGGACAATGTGCTGATCAGGTGCGCATTCTACCCGCTCTGTACCCATTCAAGTCGCGTTGCAAAGTCAGCCCGCGTTGCGTAGTATTCCAGACTGACTCGGCCTAACTTTTAAATACCCTGCACCATTTTTGAAAGACAAGAGTGCGATCGCGATTAATTTAACAAAATATACAATATAATCAACATTATAAACTATGTTTAACGACACACACAAAGTCAGCAAAAAATACCCCAAGCATCGCGACAGCTCATACCCGTTACGCGGCCATCATTAAATGCGGTTAAATTCAAATTTTATGCACCGAGTTCTGTTGCTCCTCTCACTGTTTTTTTGCACCGTGGCACAAGCTGCACCCGAGACCTGCGACGCACCTTGGCCTGCGTGGGAATCGTTTAAAAAGACCTTTATTAGCGAAGAAGGCCGTGTGATCGATCCCAACACGGACGATCTGCGCACCACCTCGGAAGGTCAGGCCTACGCCCTGTTCTTTGCTCTGGTCGCCAATGACCGACCGACTTTCGAGAAACTGTTCAACTGGTCGGAAAAAAATCTCTCCGACGGGGATATGACCACCAACTTACCCGCCTGGCTGTGGGGCAAGAACGACAATGATAACTGGGCTGTGCTCGATAGCAATTCCGCTTCCGATGCAGATCTGTGGATGGCCTACACACTGGGCGAGGCAGGCAGGCTTTGGGTCGATCGCCGCTATGTCGCGCTGTCCTCGCTGATGGCCGACCGCATCCTCTCGACTGAAACCAAAGACATTCCCAAGCTAGGCCTGGTGCTGTTGCCGGGCAAAATGGGATTTACCCCCGACGAGCATCGCGTGCGCTTAAACCCCAGCTACCTCCCCTTGCAACTGCTGCGCTGGTTTAGCGCGCACAGCAAAGATCCTCGCTGGGTGGCGCTGACCAATTCCTCGCTGCAGATCATCACCAACGCCTCGCCCAAAGGCTATGCACCCGACTGGACGCTCTACGAGGATGCACAGGGTTATTTACCCGACACCGATGGTCAACAAGGCTCTTACGATGCGATCCGCGTGTATTTATGGGCCGGCATGATGAACCGCGACGACAGTGCTCGACGCGTATTGACGGACACCTTCAAACCGATGGCGCAATTTATCGCCAGCCACGGCTCGCCCCCGCAATCGATACAGGTTATCAGCGGAGTAGCTAACCATCCCGGATCGAGTGGCTTTTCTGCTGCGATGCTGCCCTTTTTACAGGCCTCAGGGTTCTACAAATCCTCTGACGAACAACTCAAACGCATAGCAGATCAGCCTATCGGTGAAGACAGCTATTACGACCAGGTGCTGGGACTATACGGCACCGGCTGGTTCAACAAGTTGTATCAATTTGATTCAAAAGGTAATTTAACTCCACGTTGGATGTCAAAATGCAAATAAATTTACGCGCCCTATCCCTCACCCTGATACTGGCAGGCATCATCTCGTCCCCTGTGTTTGCCGCTCCTGCCGCCAACGGTACTACCGAACTGTTAAACAGCGCGAAGAAGTGGGAGCAAAAGAACCGACCGGATCGGGCGAAACCCTTTTTGCTCAAAGTGCTCATGGTAGAGCCTACCTCCGAAGAGGGGTTGTTCATGCTGGGGAATCTGGAATTGCAGCATGGCAAATCCAGCGAAGCGCTACGCTACCTGACCACGCTGGAACAAAGCGCACCGAACAGCCCCCGCACCCGTGAATTGAGTAAAACCTACCACAGCAAGATGGGCGATCTGGTTGAAAAACCGGCGTCTCAACCCGCACCTGTTTTCGCCCCAATGGTCTCTCAGACCGATAGTCTAGCCAAAGAAAAACCTGCTAAACCGGGTAAAGATGAACTGGATGAGGCACGCTTCCACGGCACCAGCAAGGCCGACTATGACAAGGCACAGGAAGAACTCTCATCGCTGTATAAGAAAACGGGCGATACACGTTACCGCCTGATCCAGCTGGAATTGCAAGCTAACCGTCGCGAATCTCTCACTTCCGCCGTCACAGGCTACGAAGCACTACCCACCGTCTCAGGCGTCAATACACAACGCCTGCAAAACGGCTGGCGGCACAGCTTGCGTAAACTGCCCGACAACGCCTACAAACAACAGGCCATTAAACATTTTTTAGCGGCTTATCCTAACGATCAGGAAATGATTAACCTGTTAGGCGATGTGCAAAAAAACGGCGCAGTCCGCGGCATAGTGAGCACGCAAAAACCTATCATTCTGAGTAAGAAAAAATCTTCCCGCAAATTGGCCGGCAAAAAAGCTGATAAACACCAGACCGAAGCCACCGCCGCGACCACAGATAACAAAACCAGTAAAGCCAACGATCCAGACATCATCGCGCGTACCGCCGCGCTGGACGCGCTGGAAGACGGCGATCTGGAAGTAGCCGAAAAAGGCCTGTTAGAGGTGATGAAAAACCGTCCGCAAGACCCCGAAGTCTTAGGCGGTTTGGGATATGTCAAATTAAGACAAGGCCGTAATGCCGAAGCCGAACAGTGGTTCAGCCAAGCGTCTGCCGCAGAGAAGGGTGAAAGCGCGCGCTGGAAGGGTTTAGTGATCACCGCCGGATTCTGGAAAAACATGCGTGCTGCCGGCGATCTGTTAGAAGCGAACAAACTCCCTGAAGCTGAAACCTCAGCAGGACAGGCACTGGCGCTCCAAGCCGATGAGCCCAATGCACTTGCACTACTGGGCAATATCAAGGCAGCCGAGAATGAACTGGTGGAAGCCGAACGCCTGTATCGCGCAGCGCTGGCCAAAGAAGGGTTTAACGTCTCCGCAATACGCGGCCTCACCAGCTTGCTGGTGCGTACACAACGCAATACCGAGGCAATGGAACTGATAGAACAGGTCCACAAGGATTACCCTAACGAACTCAACAAAAATCCTTCTGTGCAAGCCGGTCTGCTGCGTGAAGAAGCAGATTTATATCTGGCCGCCCACCGCCCCAGCCACGCCATACAGGCACTGGAAATGGCAGTACTCCTCGACCCTAAAGAACCCTGGGCACGTTTTTCTCTGGCTAAATTGTATGTCAGTGTCGGCTTAACCCCGCTGGGCAAGCAGATCATGCAGGAAGGCGCGGCGCTATCACCCGCCGACCCGGTCATGCACTATTCCCGCGCACTGGTGTTATTAAGTGTCGATGACTATGCGGCGGGACTCGATAGCCTGTCCAAGATTCCAAACGACGCGATGACGGATGCGATGCGCGACACGCGTAACCGTGCACAAATACAGTATTACTTCCAGCAAGCCGAAGCACAGCTGGTGGGAGGCAACCGCAAGGAAGCCATCCGCATCATGGCGATCGCCGAATCTGAGGCGCGCGGCAATTATCCGGCCACCGAACAGGTTGCCGAAGGTTGGTTCAGGTTGGGTCTACCCCGTCAGGGACTCTCGGCCATGCGCAAACTGCCTCAACCGGCACCGCTATCCACACAGATCTATTTCGCATCCTTGCTCAATCGCGCCTCTAAAGATCAGGAACTGGTCGCCTATTTGCCTACTTTGCGCATACCGGATAGCACTGACGAAGTTACGCTCAAATACAAAGCCACCATCCAGAATATCGAATTCGCCATGGCCGGCAGACAATTTGACAAGCTGATGAAGGAAGGCAAAGTTGAACAGGCCAACCAGTTTGCTGACACCATCCTTGGCAACAACCAATTGAGCAACGCCGACTATTTCCGCTATCACCGCAATTATTTCTCCCGTGCCGAATTGCCGGAAAATGCCATTCCGCTGTTAAATCAGGAAAAAGAAGAATACCCGAACGATCTGAACCTCCGCTGGGATCTGGCCTATGCTTACTATCAGGACAAACAGCTCAGCAATGCGCAAAGGGAAATACAGGAACTGTTGGCTTTGACGCGTGGCGATGACATCGATACTCGCCTGCGCATTGCCAAATTGCAGCAAAACATGGCTGACCTGCCGGGCGCACATCAGACCGTCAATGACCTGCTTAGTCATTTCCCGAACAACAGTGATGTCTTGTTACAAGCCGGCAATCTGGCCCGTGCCGATGGTCAGTACAACGAGGCGATGAATTACTATCAAAAAACCAAATCGCAGAGCATCCCAAAACCTGAAAAACCGGCTGCACCGTCCGTCACCCCAACGGACACACCAACCACCCCCGACATCCTGCTGAACCTGCTCCCGGCCAAGCCGGCGACGAACGAAGAGAGCAAGACGCTCAGGACTGAACGTATCAGCAAAACCTCGCCTATTCTGGTGAGCACCCGGGAGAGCGACAGCATTTATCGCGCAGCCCTGTCCGCCGACAACGCTACCACGACCAGCTATACAGCCGGCAACGCAGCATCCATCGCCGATCAGGAAATGAGCAGCATCGCGAAATCGCGCGCGCCATTTGTGGTTGAGGGCGGTCTGGACATCCAGATGAAGTCCGCCGGCAATGGCACCTCCACTTACAATGCGACTGAAGTCCCGCTGCTGGCGCGTTTCCCTATCGGTTATCAGGCGCGCGGCATCGTGCAAGTCGACAAGGTCGACATCGACGCTGGCTCACTGCCCGCGAACTTCACGGATGCCTCCCTCTTCGGAAAGATCCAACCCACTCAAGGTGGATTGGCTCAACCTTTAGCGCAAACCGCTTCCGGAACATCAGTCGCGTTAGGCTACGAGAATGATACCTTCAGGGCGGATATCGGCGAGGTTGGCATCGGTTTTCCCGTCAACAATGTAGTGGGTGGGGTGCGCACCGGTGGCGACATCGGTCGCATGAGTTATTCGCTCAATATCTCCCGCCGTCCTTATACCGGCTCACTGCTCTCCTATGCAGGAACTAAGGATCCGGTCACCGGCGCTGTCTGGGGGGGGGTGACCAATACCGGCATTACGCTGTACATGTCAACTACACTGAGCACGTACAACGTGGCGGCAATGGGTTCTTACGGATTGCTGCGCGGCATCAACGTATTGAACAACGACCGCCTGTTCCTGCGCACCACGATAGACACGGATGTCTACACCACCGATGATATGGCGCTGAATATAGGCTTCAACGCCAATTACATGAGTTTTTCGCAAAACGAATCCTTCTACACCTTCGGTCACGGCGGTTACTACAGCCCGCAAAGCAGCGTCAGCTTCGGCGTGCCGATCACCTTGAACGGACGCAGCAATTTGCTCTCCTATCAACTGATGGCCAGCGCCTCCTATTCATACACCCATGAGAATGCCTCACCGTATTTCCCGACCGATCCGGCGCTGCAAACTAGAGCCACTGCCGGCCCTAACTTTGCTTCCTATTACAATTCAGCAGTCTATCCTGGAGGAAACGGAGGCGGTTTCGGTTACGGTTTACGCGCGCTGGCAGAATACCGCATGACGCCCAACATCGCGCTGGGCGGACGCTTCAGCATAGACCGTTCAGCCTACTACGCCCCGAACGCCCTGTTGATGTATATGCGCTATATGTTCAAACCGGAAACAGGACCGATCAAACTCAAGCCGGATCCGGTTGTGCCTTATTCGCAATATTAACCTAACCTCTTCTAACGCCACTCCGCCCCAAAAAGGGCGGCATGATTTTTTACGTTCGCCTGAAAGTGTCTGACATCCCATCAGATTAGCCTGATTGTGAAATACTTAACAAATGCCGCATAATTCATATCCGGTATTCACTCGTGCTAATCATGCTCATTACCTGCACACAAACAAACGCTGTATCCCGCGTAGTCAATCGGTGCAGATTGACTCGCTTTCACCTCCCGTTGAACTGACTATGAGTACCTTGCAACAATCGAACGAAAAATTTGAGATGAACCGTGAGTTTCTACTCTCCGCGCTCAACTCAGCCGCGTCGAATATCGCGATCATCGATCAAGATGGGATTATCGTCGTGGTCAACCAACCCTGGCTGGCTTTTGCAACCGAAAACGGCTATAGCGCATCCGATATCGGCACCAACTATCTTGCTGTTTGCAAAAACGATTTGACAAGTGAAGGCGCACTTCTGGCATACGACGGAATTTGCGATGTATTAGCCGGGCGTCAGAGCCGATTTCTTTTGGAATATCCCTGTCATTCGGCACATCAACAACGCTGGTTTGAAATGAGCGTCTCGCCGATGAATATGGGCGGAAAATATGGCGCGATCATCGCACACAACAACGTTACCGAACGCCATCTAATGCAGTTTAAAATAGAACTTTACGCCGCCAATCGTGAAGAGGAATCATTGAAGCTTGCGAATGCGCTTGAGAAGCTAAGACAGTTAACCACCAGTTCAGAACTCGTACGGGGGGAGGAAAGAAAACGAATCGCCTACGAATTACACGATGAATTAGGTCAACTGCTGGCCGCGTTGAGATTAAATATCGGCATGCTTAAAATGGAGTACAGCCCGCAACTACCCGAACTCGCCTCTAAAACGAATCAAATGCAAAGCATACTGGACCAAGCCTTATCCAGTATGTATGGCATCGTCGCCAATTTACGCCCCACCATTCTTGATATGGGGCTGCTCGCAGCCCTCGAATGGCTCAGCGACGATTTTAGCCGCATGCTTAAAATCCCCTGCCACCTCGATTGCAACGGCGATACACACGAGATCAACGATGTGCAATTAACGCTGATTTTTCGCATCACTCAGGAGCTGCTGACCAATGCCGCAAAGCACGCTAATGCCAGTTTGATTAATATACATATAATGATTAAAAACAATATTTTACAATTAATCGTACAGGATAATGGCATCGGTTTTGATCCAACAACTGCTCAGCAAAAATTGCAGTGTTTTGGACTGTTTGGCATACAGGAGCGTATGCTGGCACTGGACGGAAAACTAATAATCGATACGGCGCACGGCATGGGCAGTTGTGTGACATTGCAGATTCCACTGACTAAGGAATCTGAAGTTCTATGTGATTGATCCTAAAAAACTCTGTAGTCCGACTCAATGATTACAAGCACCTAGTCAAGCAGAGAATAAAATTTCAACTATTTGATTAAATTATATTTTAATGTATCCATGAACTTTTACCGAGCGTATCAAACCACCTGCGTTCAGCCTCTTTGATCGGCATCTCGATCACGCGCTCAGGGATTTCCCAGATCACCAGTTTAGGCGGGGTATCACGATACGTCGCACCGGCAAAATAAGCCGTCGCAGCCCCCGCAAAATCCCCGCCGTCTTTGGCTAGATTCGCCACCGGCTCGCCCAGCCTATGCGCCAGGAATGGCACGAAGTTGCTGTTGCGCGAATAGGAGGTGCCGATCAGTGCGACTCCCGGCGTGCCGGAGTCACCAAACAGGTCGTCGCTCACCACCGCCACAGGAGCCACCTCGGTGACTTGTGCCTGTTCGATTGCAGGTCGCAGACGGGAAGGCAGACCATCCAAACCCGCCAGATGAATCAGGTCGCCCGAACGCGCCGTGCGAACCGGATTTAAGGCAACCTCCCCTGCAGGCGCAACCGTCGCCCAGCCCATTCCTGCCAGCGTCGTACCGACAGCCTTAGCGGCCGCAAACGCACCCGTTTCATTCCAGTGCGTGTCGCTGCGGTAGTAGCGCTCACCCGGCGTATTCATCAGGGTCGGGGTCAAATCCAGCGTGGCGATCCCTTGCCCTTTGAGTGAAGCCTGCCAGTTGGTCACCCTCGACTCGAACGAGGCGGGACGATGCAAGCCGCACAGATGTTCCACTTCGATGCGGGTCTTGTCCGGCACCACCACCATCAGCAATTTGATCCCACGCGCCTGCAATTGAGCATTTAAAAGAACGGCCAGATCCGCCCTGAACTGCGCAGACTTCTCCCGATCGGCATGCACTTCCAGCTCGTCGGCAAGATACAACCATTCAGGGCAACCGGCACGCACGGAGGGGCCGTAATCCCCGGTCAGATTCCACTGCAAGCCGCGCTCGATCTGGTTGAACGTGGTGCCCAACACAAAGTGCGCATTGAGCAACTTAGTAAAGCGCTTGGTGGATTCACCGCTCAGTATCTTCTGCGGGTCTTTCAGTTCGCGCCACTCATCAGGCGTGACTGCTTGCAACGAGATCACCGACACCGCCAGTCCTGCGAGCAACAACAGGACAAAGGCCGCGACCGGCACCAGGATGAGTTTTTCAGGTTTTATAGACATGGCTGAGTCCCTTAAAACTGGAAATATAAGAACGGCGGCGACTGTTGCCCTGTCAGGACGATCAGCGCATAGGCAAACGCTAACGCCGGCCAGATTGCACGCCAGCTGCGGCTACCAAAGATGCCCCATCCGGTCGCGGCATAGCGCGTCGCAGGATAAACGATACAGATGATGCCGACGATAAACGAAGCGTAAATGGTCGGTCTCATAGCCAGAGCGACTGCATCGCCCATCGCGATTCCGTTAAGTCCGAATTGACCGCCCCACATGCCCAGCGCCGCATGAAAATCGGAGGCACGGAATATCGTCCAGGCCAGCATCACTACCACCAGCGTCAGCACGCGTGAGGCGATATCCGGAATCCGGTAACCCGCATGGTTATAGGCGCGCGCCACACACAGTGCCGAGCCGTGGATGATGCCCCAGATCAGATAGTTCCAGCTCTCGCCGCCATGCCACAAGCCGCCGATCGCCATGGTCAGCATCAGATTGACATAGGTGCGTGTCTGGCTGTCGCGATTGCCGCCCAGCAACGAGATATACAGATAATCGCGCAGCCAGGATGACAGGGTCAGATGCCAGCGGCGCCAGAAGTCCTGAATCGACAAGGCCAGATAGGGGTTATTGAAGTTAGGCTCGAACTTGAAACCCAGCATCAAGCCCAGACCGATCGCCATCAGACTGTAACCTGCGAAATCGAAATACAACTGGATGGTGTAAGCGCCACAACCTACCCACGCATCGATCAGCGACGGACTGGACTGTTTAAACACCAGAGCAACCAGCGGCGATAAAGGATCGGCGATCAAGACCTTCATGGCAAAACCGATCATGAAACGGCGCACGCCGGTGGCAAATTCCTCCGCTGAGAAAAAGCGTTCCTTGAGTTCCTTTTCGATGACACGGTAACGTACGATAGGTCCTGCGATCAAATGCGGGAACATCGCGATATACGCACTAAAAAAAGTAAAACGGTATTGCGCCTGCACCACGCCGCGACGCACATCGACCAGATAGGAAGTAGCATGTAGCACGGTAAAAGACAGCGCGATCGGCAAAAACACCGTCTCCCAGACGATCAGCGGATGATCCGTGCTGCCGAACAGTTCGTTGAGCGACCTGACCACTACATTGGCGTATTTATACCAGGCGAGACTGGCCAAATTGACGATAATCGCCGCCGCCATAATACGTGTCTTGTGTTTTTCCGAATCCGACCGGTCTATCAGGATCGCCGCCAGCCACGTGACGATCGTTAAAAATATAATTAAAATCAGAAACTTAGGCGTCCACCAGGCGTAGAAAAGCCAACTGCCGAACAACAGGGTGTGGTTGCGAAAACGCTGCGGGGTCAGGAAGTAAAACGCGAAAAAAACCGGCAAGAACAGCGTCAGAAACTCAAGGGACGCAAAAACCATAATGACCTCTAAATAATACCGGGGCGCGCTGACTGTGGCACCACAATCACCCGCCCGGCCTTACACAAACAGTACTAGGTGTTAATTGACGTCACGCGCAAAAAACGCCTGACGGGCATTTTTCAGATTGAGCAAAAACACGCTATAACGCTCGCCCGCCTGCAATTGAGACAAATCGACGTTGCTGGTCGCCGCACCGCAGGCAACCGTTGCGCTCAACTTAACCGGATTCACCAGTCGTCTTGCCACACTAAAGGGTTGCACCTTATCGAGGATGGTCGCAGCCTTAGCTCCCCCCTGCAGCACCGCATCCGGGCACTTGGCATCCAGATTGAACAGGGAAACAGATGATTTCATCGCATTGAAGTCCGTCGGCGTTTCCCGAATCAGTTTCGTTTCCACCTGCGTACCGCTGCCGGGCAGCACCGCAATGGTGATGTACTCCCACGGCTTACCGGTCACGTCGATCGGGTCTTTTTTATCGCCGTGTTGTATGGTTGCGGAGAGTTTCGTGCCTGCTTTGACCGGATAGAAACGCGACACACGCCCGTCATTCTTGGTGCTCAAGGCTATCTTTGCGGAACCTGTCGAGGACAGCACACTGATGTCCTTGTCGGTCGCGTTGACGAAGCGGACATAGGACGACTCTTCCGCAGGTCCCGTTTCATACAGCTGCGGTTCGGCGATCGCCAAACCTGACAGACCGGTGAACAAACAAGCGAATGCAGTTATGTGTAGGCGTGTCATCAGCGGTCTCAATGTTTAATTTTTTGCAAGATATCGGACGACAAGATTTCCTTGGCAATCGCACTGCCCCAGGACTGATAACCCGCATCGGTGAAATGCTGGCCGTCATCCGGCAAGGTACCCCATTCGCCGGGTTTGGAGAGTTTGAGCGAATTGATATAGATGCAAGGCGCGACATTTTCTGCAAGAAAATCAGACATTTCCTTCACACGCGGGAAATTTTTGCCGTTCTTGCCGCCTTCATTACCCCACGCCGGACCTACCCAGACGCAACTCGCGCCGCTGGCCTTGATGCCGTTGGTCAGCATAGACACTTCCTTGGAGATCCAGGGGCGGGGCAACACGGCGCTCTTGTAACCTGCCATGGTGTCGCCGTTAATCACGACGATCAGATCGGGATGGTATTCCTTGACCAGATCCGGCAGCGGCGTGGTGGAAGCGGCCTCCCCTGCGCGCAGGCGGATCGGCTTGTCGTTCAGACGGAATGCCGCGCCGCAAGGCGGTTGTATGGTTCTCATCCAATCTCCTGATTGCGTGCCGCACGCGCCATAGGAATAGACCTTCGCGCCCTGCTGCATCAATTCATCGTGTAAACTGGTAATCAGATAACCTTTGGTCGCCATGTGGCTGTCGCCGATCATCAAGACCGTCATCCCTGCAAGAAGTAAGCTCATTTTTCTATCCTCTAATAATCACTAAACAATGTATTAAGCATAAGCATGATTGAACACCCTGTCCAGAAAAAACACCGTTAATGCTTCGCCTTTTTCTGCGTCACACTCTTCCACAGCGACGGCGTTTGGGGCGGCTCACTCTGGTTGTAATTAACCGCCAACTCCACCGCGACCTGCCGCAGCAAGAGTTCCGCCTCCCGGTTATTGCCCTGACGAACCAGCGCATCCGCACGGTCTATCTGAACATGAGCCCAAGCCGCCTTTTGCAACTTGCCCATTTCATCGTTACGCGAGACGGGAGAGATTTTTTCCAGCGTAAACAAAGTTTCCCGCCAGAGCCGCTGTTCAGCATAGAGCTGTGCACTACTGTACAGCGCCGCAGGCTGATCCGGACTGCCCGCCAATACGCCATCGATCAGCCCGCGCGCCTTGTTAAATTCACCGGCACTCTGATAAATCTGTGCCAAATCAAGACGAGCCTGCGTGCTGCCCGGATTTTTCACCAACGCATCTTCCAGCGCTGTTTTAGCAACATTTTGATTATATTTAGTTTTTTCAACATCAACAGCGGGCGTCTGCACGGCATTGCGCGGCAACGTTGCATGACGCGGCTCCAGTGATTGCAATTTCTGCCTTAACTGACTCGCCAGATCCGACCTACCCCGCGCTTCCCAGTATTGAGCGCCATCATCGAGCTCCTGACTGGTCGGCTTAGCCATTTCCGAACCAGCCTGATCGCTCTCTCCCGCCGCAGTCCGCGTCACACTACGAACTCTTTGAACAGAATCAACAGGAGCCGCAACCGGGGCAGCAACAGTTCGAACCGGAGCGGCAGGAGCAGGACGCGCCGGAGCGACCGGTTTAGGTTCCGTTATTTGATTTTGTACCTTAGCCGATAAATCAGTTCGGCCGCGTGCAGCCCAATATTCCGCCCGCTCATCCAATTCCTGCTTACTTGGATTTGCGCTGACAAAACCGATTCCATTTTCTACGCTGTCCGACTGACTGTTAGTCATGTTTTTTTTTAGCGAACGCTCATCCGCTGCACGTTTCACATCACGGCTCACCGGCTCAGCCGGTTTTTTCGCATCCTGCATCACAGGTTTAGCCGTTTGCGCTACCAGATCACTGCGCCCATGCGCATCCCAATAACGGTTACGCTCATCCAGATCCGTTTTAGCCTGTATTACACCCGGCTCAGTTGCCGCCGAAGCGTCGCGATAAATTTTATCCGACTTTGAGGTCCCACTCACATGAGCGGCAGCTTTAACAGGAGACACCGGTGTTTTCACGGGAATTGGCAGGACTACTGGTGCAGATGCAAGAACTGGTGCTGGTGCTGATATTGGTGCTAACTCTGAAGTTGGCACAGGAACTAACCTTGGTACGGCAACGTGAGTTGCTGCCGTTACAGGAGCTGATACCTGCACTGGTGCCGAAATTTCCTTGCGTAACGGCTCATCCGTCTTAACCGGTACAGGCTTAATCTCAGGCAAAACGGATTTCGGGGCAATCTCGATAACGGGTTTCTGCACCACCGGAGCTTCAGCTTTCAGCACTTCGCGAGTAAGCACTTTGGCGGGTGGCACAGCAACGGCCATCACCGCCTCATTTCCTGGTTGCAGCGCCTTGATTTGATCGCGCACCTTAGCCGCCAAATCGCTGCGCCCGCGACGCTGCCAATATTGCTCGCGATCTTGCAACTCCTGACTCGTCGGTTTGGTATTGACCCGCAGCGGCCCACCAGTTTTCTCGACCGGACTCGTTTCCAGTCTGGGTTGCTCTGTACGGCTCACCTCAACCAGCTGTACGGGCTGAATAGTTTTAACGGCTGATGCCGGCTCAACCGGTTGTTTCAACTGAACTGACTCAACCGCTTGTGTCGCTAAAGTCGCCTTAACCACTACTTTTTCTTGAATAATCTGAGTTGAGTTAACAGCTGCTGAAATTGTTGATGCAACGGGTGCTGAGGCAGGGCTCAAAAAAGCTTGAATTTGCTCGGCTTCACCCTGTATTGATTTGCTCTCCGATTCAGGCTTGACTGTCTCGGCTTTAACAGTCTGCGGTTCAACAGCCTTAACATCTTCGCTAGCCGCTTTCTTATCCATACTAGCCGAGGAAAAAGGTTCATCCTGCGCCGGAACAAAATTCTCGGTACTGATGGTTTTACCGTGCACTTTCACGGATGATTTAGCAGAAGATGCATCCGCCCAAAGCGGATAAGCGGAGAGTACCGCCAGCCAGATTATTTTTTTGCTGAACATGATGAATTCCACTGTACGACAAGTTGCCCTTGTGAGGAAAAACTAAAGTAATGTGCCAACCAACCTTGACCGAACAGGGTAAGCACCTGATCATAATAACGTGGATCCTGACCAATCAGCCCATCGAACTGATAAGCGATCATCCGCTCACTTTGCAAATGCAGCGCACGCTTATTGTCCATGGTAGCGAAATAGGGAAGCAAGGCAGCAGAAAAACCCGGCGGACTCACGCCGGACACTTGACCTGTTCTCGCCTCCACGCTCAACGGAGGGGTAATTTCATAACGAGGGATCCACTGGTTCATCCCGTAGAGCACCTTTTTGAGTCGCATCGCCATGGGATCATGCCGATCCAGCATACCCCACCACAAGTACACGCGTATCGCATCGTGCGTACCTGCATCACCAGACTTTAGGTCAGGCATAAAACCTGTTCCCGGCACATAGCCCTGCCAATCCGGCACGTAACCGTGAGGTGCCGCCGCCTTGATCAACGCAAAACTATTCTCAATGATTTCATCCCATCTCGCGTTCGAATCTGTTTTGGCAAACACCCGAAATAGTTGCACAGGATAATAACTGGGATTAAAACGAGCCCCGCTCTCAGCCAGATCAAATCCGCTTACGGCAGGTATCAGCATCATCCCTAAGCCAGAAAAATTGCGGACTAAGTGCAGCCGTATATTCGCCAGCAACAAATTGCCTTGCGCCGTATAACGCGGCTCATGCCACAAGCGCCCGGCTTCGAGCAAAGTATAAGCTAACCAGGTATCAGCATCCGAAGCTGAATTCTGATCCGCCACCCCCCAAGTTCCATCCGCACGCTTGCCCCACTGCCAGGCCGGCAGACAAGCGCTTAAATCCCCGCCGGCCAGATTATCGCGCGTCCAGCCCAGTATCCGCTCAAAAGCATTTTTATCGTTTGCGACCAATGAAAAGAACAAAGCATAAGCCTGCCCCTCCGATGTGCTGTAATGCTGCTCGCTCTCATCGGCCATAACCCGGCCGTCAGCCTGAATAAAGCGTTGCTCGAAATCCCTCCACATCGGCCAGTCGGCACAGGGGACAGCGTATGCCCATACAGGCAAAAGCAAGCACACCAGCAGCAGACGAACGGTGAGGCTCATCAGTCGATCACTTACCCAGTCGCACTGACGCCAATTTGCGCAGATAGCGGAAAGCCATCACCGCCACCAGCAAGGCAGCAGCCCCGATCAAGACGATCAGGATCAACGGCTGTTTGGACAAATACCAGCGCAGCGCCGTCCACCATGGCAAAGAACCGGTGAAATAAGTAGGGCCGGTCTGAAAACCTTCGATGCGTTTACCGCTTTGCATCACCAGATCGCCGTGGAACGAGGGTAACATCTTGGGGTTAGCCATCGAAGTGGCGAGGGTCTCGATTTGATCGGGATTATCCCCGGTAAACACCACCACCGCGCGCCCCGCTTTAAGGGGCGACTCAAAAGCTACCAGCGCGCCCAGACCGCCATCGCCCTTGGTAATCAAATCCCCCGCGCGGTGCATCGCATCTTCCAGGTCGCGATTTTCCCAGCGTGAGCGCAAGCGCTCGAAAGGTCCGGGCAGCTTCAGCGTATGCGAGCCATTATTAAGCAACGGGTGCATCTTATCCGCCCAGCGTTCAAGCAGCGGTTGATTGCCCGCTGAGCCGATCAAGATCAAATCCTTGTTGGCATTCGCTTCAACATTCGCCGCCGAAACGAGCTCATGCCTTATTGCCGGATAGCCCGTGACACGCCCCATCCTCCCCATAATCATCAGATAAGTTTCCATCTCAGCCAGAGACACCTTATTCGGCATCACCACCGCCGTTTCCGACAAATCCGCCATACGGGTAAACGGGAAACCATCATTGGCGAAATACGCCAGATTCGGCATCGCCGTGTAATGCGGGAAAGAAGAAAAATCGATGGTCGAATCGGTATCGATCACGCCGCGCTCATTATTCAGGAATACATCCTTACAGGCGCCCTGTTTGATGTAATCAAAAAAGTAATGGAACTGCATCTGGTTCTGGCCGAACACCTTGTCGTGCGGAAGCAAGACGACTTCGTTGCCCACCACCTTACCATCTTCCATAAATGGAAGTTTGACCTTTTTATCCAGCTTGCCCGGCACGCTCAAGAGCGGTAGGGAACGGATAAATTGGCCGTTGATATTGACGTTAAGGGTGGAGCGGTCGACCACCGGACGAATGGTATAACGGTAATGTAAATCCAGCGGCACGCCGTCGCTGCGCCAGGGGAACATATCCGGCGGCAAATTGAAGTTAACCCTTATCATATCCGGCGTCACGCCTTCCACCTGCAAATCCGGATGTTTGGCCAACTCCCCCAGATGAACCGGACGATCGGTCGGTATCCAGTTAGGTGCGTCATAGGGCTTACGTAACGGCACCTCGGCCACCTGCGTCACATTGACATAACCACCTGTCAAGGTCGGTTTACCCAGCATCAAAGCATGAGCAGCCAGTTCCAACTCCTTGGCATCACGCCCCATGATCACCAGCAATTTTGCGTGTGTGTTCAACGGATTCGTCACCACTGCTAGACTCGCCCCGGTGATAGCGGGGAGATTCAACCCGGCGGGCGCAGCACTACCGGACACCATCATCACACCGTTCCCCTTAGGCAGGGTATTGAGCATCACCGGAAACTCGGCACCGCGATAACTGGCCAGACTACCGAACCAGGAGGCCACCACCCCGGCAACGTGCAGCACATCGTTAGCGGGTGCGGCCGGGAACACAATAGGCAGGTTGAGCCTATGGTTGTCCATCTTGTCAAAAAATGGACCGGGCAATAAAGCCATGTCATTAGGCATGATCAAATGGCGGACGGTCAGATCCAGCTTGCTTTGATTGCTGATGTTGCTCCACAGCGTGGAGTGCATCGGATCTTCACATTCACGCGTGTAGTGCGCGATCATCTCCAGCGTTAACTTATTGAAATCAATGAACATATTTGAATCCAACTGAACATCGCTGAGATGTCCGTTGCTATATTCATGATTCAACGGCAGCGAAGTCATCAACTCGTCGTTGAGTTTAACTTTCAGATGCGACAATTCAGGGATCAGTGAAGGAGACCATGCGTAGGATAACTTGACCTTGGCAGCGGTAATCACTTCGTCGTTTCGCACCGCAACGGTCAGTGTGCGCTGACCGTTGACGCCGCGCAATTCCATCGGTCTTAATTCGCCCAACTCTTCAAACGTATAGGAATAATGGCTCACATCGTCAGAGTTGACGGGGGCAACCGCATCAACCGCCACCACGGGCGCGGATTCAACCGGCGCTGTGTGATGATGTTTTTTTGCATAAACGACATCCGGCGCTGTGGCACAGGTAACAAAAATCACGCTCAGCAATGCTTTATGCAGGCGGTTAAATTTAAATTTTTGCTTACTATTCGTATAGTTAAGACGCGAAGTCATCATTCACTCACAATCAATAATATTTCGAGCCGTAAAAGTGGCATCGCTATTTTTGCGCTTTATCACGCAGGATCATTCCCGGTTTGAGCAACAAGCCACCCCTCCAAGGACGCCAGACTGCCCTATTTTTTCAACATCACTGCTTTTAGATCAACCCGATATGAATCAGCGTGCTCAACTTCAGCATGCGCAGCGGTTATTTTAACCCCCGACCGCAGCATCATGCTACGCCCCGCACGCAATAACGCACGGAACCGCCCGGTCATCGCATCCAAGCCCGTTTTTTTCTTCTCGAAGATACCCAGATCCACTTTTTCAGGCTCTCCCTCAAAATGCCCTCTCATCCGGACTGTTAAATAATGTCCCAGATGCTGGAATCCCCGCATACTGTGATACAGAATCTCCTTCAAGCCATTGAAGGGGCGGTCCACTTCACGATTTTCCGACCAGTCCAGCCAGGCATCGGCACGCGCCAGTGTGCACTGCACCAAATCCATCTGTTGCTGTATGTCGAGCGCTTCAAATTCCAACCCCACGCTAACGTCTTTGGTGAACACAGCGCGTGCTGGAAACACACACTCCCTGTACCCCATGAAAAGCGAAACGCGCACCTCGCTACCCAATGTCACCATGCCCGCCTCCGGCATCAGCAACCCTAAACCGCCTTCAGAATAATCATTTGCACGACACACAATACTATGACCCGTGTTCAATTTCAGCATGGCTTTTTGATTACAAACAACACGGTGATTATTCCTCACCTGCTTCGTCTCTGTCGCGACGGCCACGGAGGCACCCAATATCACCAGATTGTAAACCGTCCAGAGCAAATTAAGGATTACGGTATCCGCCTCAAAGGTATTCCACCAGAACAGTCGCACTATTCCGATCATAAATCCCCCGATATTAAGCACCAGCATCACCAAATAAGGTTCACTGATCTCCCAGTCGAAGTACTCTTCGGCAACCAATCCGCCCTTGGAAGTCACGTTAAACTTGCCCAATTTGGGACTGATCAACGCCACCAGTGTGGGTCTGAAGATATACCATGCGAGCACCGCCTCATACAATTCAGCCCAGAAAGAGTGGCGATGCTCTCCTTGCATACGCGAATTGGTCACGTTGGCGTGTGCTAGGTGAGGCAGCGCGTAGGCCGCAATCGCCAGCGCTTCGGCATGAATAATGTGCGCCTGAAAAAACAAGTACGACAACGGCGAGAGCAAAAACACCATGCGCGGCAAGCCGTAAAAGAAATGCAACATCGCGTTCGAATAACACACGCGCTGCATAAAATTCAGACCTTTACCGGAAAACGGATTATCCACACGAAAAATCTGCGCCATGCCCCGCGCCCAGCGTATGCGCTGCCCCACATGAATGGACAAACTCTCAGTCGCCAACCCGGCCGCCTGCGGGATGGAAATATAAGCGGTGTTATAACCTAATCGGTGCATTTTCAAGGCGGTATGCGCATCTTCTGTCACGGTTTCCACCGCCACACCGCCTACTTCCAGTAATATCGTGCGCCTGATAACGGCACAGGAACCACAGAAAAAGGTGGCATTCCATAAGTCGTTGCCATCCTGAATCAGGCCGTAGAACAATTCACCTTCATTGGGCACACGACGAAACGTGCCCAGATTTCGCTCGAACGGATCGGGCGATAAAAAATGATGGGGCGTCTGCACCATGCCAAGCTTGGAATCACGCAAAAACCAGCCCATGCTCATCTGCAAAAATGAACGCGCTGCGATATGGTCGCAGTCGAAAATCGCGACAAATTCGCCGTGGGTTTGGGTCAACGCGCTGTTAATATTACCGGCCTTGGCATGGTTGTGTTCGATACGGGTCAAATGCCCCACCCCCAGACTATCGGCAAACGCTTTGAATTCATCACGACTGCCGTCGTCCAGAATATAGACCTTTAATTTATCGCGCGGCCAATCTATCGCCAGCGCGGCCAGCACAGTCGGACGCACCACTCGCATCGATTCGTTATAAGTCGGAATATAGATATCCACACTGGGCCAGAGCGACATATCTATCGGCATCGGTTCAGGCTTGCGCCGCAAGGGCCAGATGGTCTGCGCATAGCCTAACAGCAACACAAACCACGCGTATACTTCCGCCAGCGCAAGGATCACCGCGAATGAGCCATCGAGCCAGTTATCCAGCACGATCGTTTCCGTAAAGCGCCAATACAGGTAACGGCTGGAGGCATTGATCGAGAACACGATCATGATAAGGGTAAACAAGGTGCCACTGTAGCGACGTAAAAACAAAGACAAACCAAAAACCAGCGCACCAAAAATAGCCTGCGAGGACAGACTTAAAGGGATCGACAAAGTGACAATATAAAACGACACCGCCAGGGCGATCGCAACAGCTCGCCAGTAAGGATGCTCCCAACCATGCCACTCTCTCAATGCAACCAGGAGTTCATTGAGTTTGCCGTATTTATATCGAACAGGTGGAGTCATCCCCTCATGCCCCGCCTCACCTTCAATCGCAGTGGAATGCACAGGAATAGCTGCAGAGGGTTGCGTGTTCAACTGGGTATCCGGGCTATAATATTTTTCAGCCAGCGAGTCAACAGCCTCAAGTCGTCGAATGCCTGACTATGGGGCGCGTATTCACGTATCGGTTGCTGAAAGGCCAGCGCTTCACCCAAAGATTCATCGCGATGTATAGCATGCGGCGCCAGACGTTCTCCCAGCGTGCTTTGCATAACCGAATGGATATCCCGGTTAAGCGGCAAACCTGCATCGAACTGGTTCAACACATAAAACGAGCCATAAAAATCGGTACGATTCGCGCAATAGTATTCGAGTAACCCCTCTATCGAATTGAGCGTCGCATAGGAGCCTGCATCGGGGATCATCACCACTAGAACCAGGTTGGCGATAGCCAGCACCTGCTGCACATATACGGAGGGGCCAGGCGGTGTATCGATGATCGTCAGTGCGCCGGGATTGTGTTCCAGCCCAGCCAGATTATCGCGCAGCCAGTTCGGCGTATGCGTCAAATAAGCCTCAAAGGTAATCCGCTCAATTTCCGATGCCTTGCCGTAAGGGATGAAGCTTACCCCGTAGGCGCTGTCGTATTCGGCGTAAAACCAGCTACTCTGTTGCAGTGTCTGATGTATCAGTCCAACTTCATCACCAGGATCAGCACCGAGATGCAATCGCATCGCATTTTGCGGATCCAGATCGACCAGCCTGACCGACTCTCCGCTCTCCGCCAGCGCACAAGCCAGATTGACAGATACAGTGGTTTTACCTACACCGCCCTTAGGCGAAATAACGGCGATTACAGTCATTATTTATTTAAAAACCCGAACAAGCCACGTAAATTACTTTCCGGGGCGCTACCAGCAGCCGTCTTTTGCGGATTGAGCAAACGTGAAAAAACTGCGTCAAGCGAATTATCCGGCGCCAGGGCGACTGGCGCAATGTGAGGATTAACGGCCGCCGGTGTCGTCGCCAAATGACCAAATAAAGTGCGTAAAGGCATCACAGCCAGTGGTGCTGTCGGGATAGCTACCGGCTTGGCAAATAATGACGATAAACCATCCTGTGCGACAACAGGCTGAGCGACAGACTGAAATATCGGCGCCACAGAATGCAGCATAGTCGCAACCGGTTGAGCGACAGCCGGAGTGAGTTTGGCTGCGGCCTTGCGCGTAGGCATAGCTGGCCTGCTCCGCTCCATCGCCTCGACGATAGGCCAACTTTGCGTTGCTTTATCTGCTATGTAGGTCTGCTGTATTTCCTGATAGCTGGAAGATTCTCCGCCAAATTTTCGGAACAAATTACGGATATCTGCATTGGCTTCCTGACTCATAGCATCCTCATGAATAAACTACAATCGATCACGCCGCTCTTCCAAAACGAAAAGTAATCAGAAAATCATCGGATTTTACAGCATCAGCATCAGCCTGAACCAGTTGCAAGGCCGGGTTTGCGCTAATCACGGAGAACCAGTGCGCATAGATACCTTCAAGAATCGCAGGAGACCAGGTCAAAGCTTGCTCACCAAATGCAGCTTGCAAGGGTGCGACATGATGTTCAATGAACAACCCGTCCGGTTTTTCGGTCAACTTTGCCCAACCCCAATTCATCTCAAGCCAGATGGCATTGATAGAGCCTTCCAGTTCCGCAATCGTATTGCCCGCCGGGGTCCGCATATTTTGCGCCATCGACGCTCCGAGACGCGCCATCAACACACGCAATTCCGCAACCGGAATTTGCTGACCAAATTCAACAGCAAATGCGGTTAAAAATGCACGCCACTGGGCTGAGCATTGTTGCCGGGCAAAATATCCGAGATTTTTCCCCATATCATTCATCTCATTCTCCTGAAACACGCTCAATAATTATATCTAAACTGTTGCAATTTTAGCACTTCATTCCATATCGTTACATTAATAAGTTTATCAACCTGTAAGGATAAAGCCAACAAGTCCAGAGAATATCCTCATTACGCGGCCTTGAAAAAAGCCATCCCCTGAAACAAAATCCATAACACCCCTTGAAAATAAAAAAATCAGCCCAATTTACTCAAAGGTTAAATTCAGGAGAACGAACGACATGGAACAAATCAACCCGCAAGACGAAAGTATCCAATCTGAACCTGCTGCAGAAGCAGGAGACATCATGCCCAGCACGGAAGAGTTGCTGCAAGCGTCTGAACGCAAAGCGCAGGAACACTATGACGCTTGGATGTACGCCAAGGCCGAAACCGAAAACATGCGCCGTCGTGCCGCAGAGGATGTCAGCAAAGCGCAAAAATTTGCAGTAGAACGTTTTTCCAATGAAATGCTCGCCGTTAAGGACAGTCTGGAAGCCGGGCTCGCGGTTGAAACAGCCTCTGTCGAAAGTTTCAAGAGCGGCATGGAACTGACACTCAAACAACTCTCCAGCGTATTTGATAAATTCAACATCACCGAAATCAACCCGGTGGGCGAAAAACTGGATCCGCACAAACATCAGGCAATCAGTATGGTGCCGAACGAATTACCTGCTAACACTGTAGTGAGCGTAATGCAAAAAGGTTACGCCTTGAATGACCGTGTATTGCGCCCGGCACTGGTGCTGGTATCGCAAGGACAATAACAACAGCTAGTAGCTTGTAGCAAGATTCTGCATCAGCAACACTTGAAAAATGAATTTGCCGCCCCATCTAGGGCGTCATCGTAAACAACAAACTTCGAAAGGATTGCAACATGGGTAAAATTATTGGTATTGACCTGGGAACAACCAACTCTTGCGTCGCCGTTATGGAAAACGGCAAGACCAAGGTGATTGAGAACGCGGAAGGTACGCGCACCACCCCTTCGATCATCGCCTACATGGAAGACGGCGAAGTGCTGGTCGGCGCAGCCGCCAAGCGCCAGGCTGTCACCAACCCGAAGAACACACTGTACGGCGTAAAGCGCCTGATCGGTCGCCGCTTCGATGAGAAGATGGTACAAAAAGACATCGACATGGTTCCATTCACCATCGTTAAAGCCAAGAACGGCGACGCATGGATCAAGGTACGCGATAAAGAATTCTCAGCACCTGAGATTTCCGCACAAATCCTGATGAAGATGAAGAAGACTGCCGAAGATTACTTGGGCGAGTCTGTCACTGAAGCGGTTATCACCGTTCCTGCCTATTTTAACGATGCACAGCGTCAAGCTACCAAGGATGCCGGTCGTATCGCGGGTCTGGATGTAAAGCGCATCATCAATGAACCTACTGCTGCCGCTTTGGCTTTCGGTATGGACAAGCAAGAAGGCGACCGCAAGATCGCAGTTTATGACTTGGGTGGCGGTACATTCGATATCTCTATCATCGATATCGCAGAAATCGACGGCGAACACCAGTTTGAAGTAATGTCCACCAACGGCGACACCTTCCTGGGCGGCGAAGACTTCGACATGCGCGTCATCGAATTCCTGGTTGAAGAATTCAAGAAGGATTCCGGCATTGATCTGAAGAAAGACATGCTGGCTCTGCAACGTCTGAAAGACGCGGCTGAAAAGGCTAAGATCGAACTGTCTTCTGCTCAACAAACCGAAGTTAATCTGCCTTACATCACTGCAGACGCAACCGGTCCTAAGCATCTGGCTGTAAAGATCACCCGCGCTAAGCTGGAGAGCATCGTAGAAGATCTGGTTGCCCGTACCATCGAGCCGTGCAAGATCGCCATGAAGGATGCCGGCATCTCCATCTCAGACATCGCTGATGTGATTCTGGTCGGTGGTCAAACCCGTATGCCTATGGTTCAGAAGAAAGTCGAAGAATTCTTCGGTCGTGAACCACGTAAAGACGTGAACCCGGATGAAGCCGTTGCTGTTGGCGCTTGTATCCAGGGCGGCGTGTTGCAAGGTGAAGTTAAAGACGTATTGCTGCTGGACGTAACACCACTGTCTCTGGGTATTGAAACCATGGGCGGCGTGATGACCAAGCTGATCAAGAAGAACACCACGATTCCTACCAAGGCATCGCAAGTATTCTCGACAGCGGACGACAACCAGTCAGCTGTGACCATCCATGTGCTGCAAGGTGAACGTGAAATCTCATCCGGCAACAAGAGCCTGGGTCAATTCAATCTGTCCGACATCCCGCCAGCACCACGCGGCATGCCTCAGATCGAAGTGACTTTCAACATCGACGCCAACGGTATTCTGCACGTTGCTGCGAAAGATAAGGCAACTAACAAGGAAGCCAACATCACCATCAAGGCCAGCTCCGGTCTGTCTGAAGCTGAAATCGAAAGCATGGTTCGCGATGCAGAAGCACATGCGGATGATGACAAGAAGGCAGTGGAACTGGTCACGGCACGCAACCAACTGGACGCACTGATCCACTCAACCAATAAATCGCTGAAGGAATACGGCGATCAGTTGACTGCGGACGAAAAATCGGCAATAGAAGTCGCTGTAAAAGAAGCCGAAGAAGTCGTGAAAAGCGATGACAAGGATGCCATCGAAGCCAAGACTGAAGCACTGTCGACCGCCGCACAAAAGCTGGGCGAAAAGATGTACGCGGCAGAACAAGCCAAGTCTGCTGAAGCGGGCGCAGGTGCAGGCGCAGCTCACGAAGCCAAGAAAGACGAAGGCGATGTCGTGGATGCCGAATTCACCGAAGTGAAGGACAAGAAGTAAGTAGCGAGACCGCAGGGGTCTTCCCCGCACGACTAAGTGGCGAAGCCACAAGTTGTTGCGTGAAGAATTGAGGATTGTGGATTGAGTAAAATCATCCGCACTCCTTCGAACCCCTGTACTTGTACACTAATCAGTTAGGAGCAAAGATAGAGGAGCACGGAAAGAGGACGTTAATACGCCACTCAATCCTCGCTCCTCAATCCTTTTAAGCTATGAGCAAAAAAGACTATTACGAAGTGCTGGGCATCAACCGCGATGCCGCAGACGACGAAATTAAAAAGGCTTATCGCAAACTCGCGATGAAGCATCATCCCGACCGCAATCCGGATAACCCGAAGGCGGAGGAACACTTCAAGGAAGCCAAGGAAGCCTACGAAACGCTGTCTGACGCTCAGAAGCGCGCGGCCTACGATCAGTATGGTCACGCCGCATTTGAAGCGGGCGGCATGGGTGGCGGAAGCCCGTTTGGAGCAGGCGGAGCCGGTGGTCAAGGATTTGATTTCTCTGATATTTTCGGCGACATCTTCGGTGGTGGGCGTGGCGGCGGTGGCGGGCGCAGCAATGTGCAACGCGGCGCCGACCTGCGCTACAACCTTGAGATCACCCTGGAACAGGGCGCACGCGGTACGGAAACGCAAATCCGTGTACCGACCATGGAAGATTGTGACACCTGTCACGGTTCGGGCGCAAAACCCGGCACCAGTCCCGTCACCTGCACCACCTGCGGCGGACACGGTCAGGTACGCATGCAGCAAGGTTTCTTCTCTATCCAGCAGACCTGCCCGCGCTGTCACGGCAACGGCAAGATGATTTCATCGCCATGCAAACCTTGTAACGGCAGCGGTAAGGTAAAACAACACAAGACCTTGTCGGTGAAAATTCCGCCAGGTGTGGATAACGATGATCGCATCCGTTTGTCGGGTGAAGGAGAGCATGGCACCAATGGTGGGCCATCGGGTGACTTGTATGTAGTCATCCACGTCAAAGCCCATGCGGTATTCCAGCGCGACCATAACGACCTGCATTGCGAAATGCCGATCAGTTTCAGCACTGCGGCATTGGGTGGTTCGATCGAGATACCGACACTGGATGGCATGGCGACCATCAAGATCCCGGCCGAGAGTCAAAGCGGCAAAATCTTCCGTTTACGCGGCAAGGGTATCAAAGGGGTGCGTAGTTCGACACATGGCGATTTACATTGTCACGTGATCGTCGAAACCCCGGTCAACCTGACCGAACGTCAGAAAGACCTGTTACGTGAATTCGAAAGCATCAATGCTAAAGATAATGCGCATCACAATCCGCGTGCCAAATCCTGGATGGATAAGGTGAAAGATTTTTTCGCCGCGTAATATCCAGTTTTAAGTCGCTTTAGTTGCAAGCAAAAACGCCCCGCAAGGGGCGTTTTTGCTTATCAGTCATAAGACATTCACTTGAATTTATCACGAAATTTATAGCGTCGCCAAACCCAGACCAGCAATCCGACAAACAAGATGATAATCAGCAAAGTCTCTTGAAACTTATTAACATCAGCCAAAAACAACTCCAAGGCCTGACCGAACAAATAGCCAGCCCCGCCTATTCCTACCGCCCAGATCGCCGCCCCCAGCGCATTGAACAATACGAAGCGCCAAGCCGGCACGGCACTCATGCCTAATGCGATAGGGCCCACCGTGCGCAAACCATACAGAAAGCGCACGCCGACGATCAACAACTCGTGATAGCGCTCTATCATCACATTGGCGCGTTCAAACACAGGAAGCAGGCGAGGAAAACGGGACAAAACCCATCCTCCGTGTCGCCTGCCCAGCCAGAAGTAAATCTGATCGCCCGCCCAACCGCCGGTCATCGCGACAAAAATCACCCAGGGCAGTTGCAAATAACCCTGATGCGCCGCGAATCCTGCCAGAATCAACAACGTCTCCCCCTCCAGCAAGGTGCCGACAAACAAGGCGGCATACCCATACTGTTCGATCAGACCGGCGAGATTCATGCGCTGTTGCTTATCGACTCAACTACTTGGCGAATACTTCGTGCAAAAAAACCGTCGCCTGCTGCCATGAATCCTTGTCGGCTGCCGCGTTGTAAGCCAGTGGCAAGTTAAACTTTTTGCCCAAGTCGTCCGCATCCGGATTAGTAAAGCTGTGCTTCACGCCTGGATAAGTCACTATCCGGTAATTAGCACCCGCCGCATCCATCTCCTGCCTGAATGCCGACACTTTATCCGCCGGAATCATGACATCATCTTCACCGGTAAAGGACACGATGCGTGCGCGTATTTGACCTGGCACTACCTTAATATCCGTGCTCAACGCACCGTGAAAACTGGCCACGCCCTTCAAATCCTCGCCCAGACGCGCCATATTCAGCACCACGCCGCCACCGAAACAATAGCCGATCGCCGCGATTTTCTTGCCATCAACCGTCTTTTGTTTACGCAGTAACTTCATACCGGCTTCGAAACGCGCTTTTGCCACCGGCATATTGCTGCTCACCTCGGTGGCAAACTTGCCCGCATCATCCGGATGACTCGCCTGCTTGCCGTCGCCATACATATCAACGGCGAGTGCGGTATAGCCCTGTTCGGCCAGCATATCGGCACGGTGACGCGCATAAGCATTGTGCCCCCACCACTCATGCACCACCAGCACCGCCGGACGGCGCCCTTTGACAGCATCGTCATATGCGATATAGCCCTTGAGCGTCGTGCCGTTGGCCTGATAACTGACCTCATGCCCTTGCACAGCGGCCTGCGCTGCAAACGCACTCAAACACAAAGCGACAATACCTGCGATTTTTTTCATTTAATTCTCCTGTTGCGGCTGTTTTTGATCAAAGCACGCCAGCCTGAACGGCGCTGCGCACATAAAAGATAGCCAGATTTTCTGCCTGTACCCGGGAGATGAACCGTTCGGTGACTTCATCGTCCAGTATGAATTCAACCTTCACCGCCAGCTCTCCGGCTAATTCAAAGAAAGTGTCCTCATGCAGCTTGCCGTGACGTCCAAACCCTGCCATGGCGCGAAAGGCTGAACCACCGTGAATACCGTGCGACTTCGCTTCTTCGAGCAACCATTCATACAGTGGACGCCCCTTATGATGCTGTTTTTCGCTGACATAAAAATTAAGCAGATTCATCATTGCCCCCCTAACGGACATGTCGGCAGCATTGTAAAGAGGATAAGCTGCGCTGCCGCCTTGCCCGCGCCCTCTTTCCTACCTCTCCCCCGCAAGGGGAGAGTGATGATGCGGTCATCAATTGTTTAACCACTTGAAAGTCTGAATTCCCAGCACCGTCATCAAGAGCGATCCACCCAAATGCGCGACGATAATGCTCGTACCCCAGAGATATTGACCGCGCAAAAGCAAGGTGACTGTCTCCGCCGAAAAGGTGGAAAAAGTGGTCAGTCCGCCCAAAAATCCGGTAATGACCAGCAAGCGCCATTCAGGGGACAAACCCGGATGCTGCATAAAAAAAGCGATGGACAGCCCGATCAGATAGCCGCCTATCATGTTGGCCGCCAGTGTGCCAAGCGGCATTTCAGGCAGAGCCGGATTAAGCCAGAGTCCCAAGCCCCAGCGCAACCATGCGCCACAAGCAGCCCCGATACCGATAGCAAGAAAGGAATAGATCATCATGCGCGCATTCTACCCGACCACCTTAACCTGCGCGAACCCGCCGCCCGGCGTACGAAAATTAGTGGTCTGCCCCTGATAAAGTCTGGCTGCCATCAGCTGGATTTTCCCATCATAGACATAGGCGCGCACGTCGTATTTGAGCGACACCGCCTCGTCGAGGCGACGTTCACCGGGAGATGCCAGTTTTTGCGCCACATAACCCGATTGTAAAATTTCACCGAACACACGCCGGGTCAGTTTTTCACCGCGATACGCACCACGGCTACCAAATCCAGAGTTAGGTTTAAAAAACAATTGCTTGCGATTAGCCCAAAGCTCATCTTCAGAAGCTGGTTGCACCACAAAGGTATGCGGTATCCCCGCTTGCAGGACAGCGATATCCGCATCCACAATCCCTAGCGATCGCAATTTTTCAACATCGGTCAAGCGCGCCAGGTTACGTTTATCTGCATAGCGTTCATAGTGTTCAGGATTCGGCGTTAACACGACCTCTCCCTGCAACCACGCATTCAGTAAGACGGGATATTGCTGCAAGGAAAAATCCGTCAGCCGGTTATATACCAGGTCGATCTTTTGTTCACCCACATACAAGCCGTCATCACGCGCCTGTAAATCTGCCGGAGCTGCGATACAAGTCTTGATGCCATTGCGCTCAAACAGACGTTGAGCTAACAGAAATTCAGGATACAGATATTGCGCTGCGGGCTGCTCATCGACAATGGCGATACAGGCAAGCTTCGCATCACCGTGAACCAGACTGTACTCGCGGCGAAACATCTCCAGCAACACCCCATCTAGATCATCTTGCGCCACCGTTTCTCCCGGCAGGGCGAGCTCACGCTGACTGTCGATCAGTAGTGTATTCAGAAAGGCTCCGCCCGCATTGGTATTGATTTCAATCAGATGTGCGCCATCGCTGTTGAGATGGAAGTCATAACCGTAAAACACCCCCTTGGCATCTCCGCATCCTTCACGCAACAACTTGGGGCGTAGCCCTTTAGTTGTGCGGAGAAGACCCTTGCGGTCTGCATCCTGCATCCACAATCCTAAATTAACCACCCGCTCTACCGCCGCAATGACCTCCGTCATTTTCTGCAAATCTTCAGGGCTAATAAACAGCGGCACGCCAGCAAACAAATAGGGACAACGCCCGGCGGTCAATTCATACCAGGACTCGCCCTGTGCACGCATCGCCCGCTGCAATTTTTCGCTGTCAATTCCGGCCGGTTCGGCATTAAGTCTTTCAGCTTCAATCATCTTATTGCACACCCAGCAATTTCTGCTTGAGTTTTTCCTGTGTAGGATTGCTACCTAACCATATTCTCAGCAACGCCCGATAAAACTCAGCACCCGAAATCGTGCCGCGCAGGCTGCCATTGATCACAACCGAAGTACCCAGGTCCGGCTGATAGTCGAATTGCACGACATCGCCCTCATTCAATTCACCCATTGCTGTAAAAATATCGTCAAATTGACGCAACTGGGGTTTCATCTCATCCAATTGCGCATCACTATGATTGTTCTTAAACGCTTTTTTAAAGGTATAAAGCATCTCTTGCATATTGATTTCACTTAAAAAATACAATGCGATGCGTTTTTCACCGGGATCAGCCTGCACCTCTTCTTCGCGACTCTTTTTTTCTCGCAGATACAGCGCCGCGACATACACATCAAATATATATTTGCTGCGCACGCCAGCGCCGTTCAGTAATAAATTCCGCGTCCCCACATGCGCAGTGTCTTCCAGCATCACACCATTGAGCGTGATACCTTGCGCTCCCACCTCAAGATTTACGCTCAAACTCGCGACCACCAGCAGTATGATCAATATAATTCTCTTCATGGCACACTTTCCTTCCGGCATTTAACCCGCGTACACTTCTGATCAGAATAATCATAAATCAATACTATTCAAGTGGAACCTCGCGCGGCTTACGATTTTCATCGACCGCCACGTAAGTGAGTGTGGCTTCGGTCACCTTCACACAGATAGGCATTGCTGGATCGCGCTGCACATATACTTCAACATTCACCGTAATCGAGGTACGTCCGACTTTATCGATATGTGCATAAAAACTGACGATATCGCCCATAAATACGGCTTGTTTGAACTGGAAGGCGTTCACCGCGACCGTAGCTACGCGTCCACGAGCACGATGTACAGCGGGAATACTGCCCGCGATATCCACCTGCGCCATGATCCAGCCGCCAAACACATCGCCAGTGTAACTACAATCAGCCGGCATGGTCACCACGCGTAAGGTAGGCTGGCGCTCAGGCAGGGTCGTTACAGTTTGATTCACAATGAGTGTCCTTCATAAAGTTGCTTGATTGGTGCAGCATAGCGACGGGTAACCTCATCGCGTTTGAGTTTATGTGTTGGTGTCAGCAAATCGTTGTCTATACTCCAGTGTTCACGCAATATCAACACACGATTGACTTTGGCATAACCTGGGAATCCGCGCAAATTAATGGCGATGCGCCGCAACACGCGCGACTCCACCCGGCTATCTGTCAAGGCTTCCGGCATATCTGCACGGATACCGACCTCTTTGGCAAAACTGGCCCATACGGTCGCATTGAGCACGACCAGCGCCACCAGATAAGGGCGCGCCTCTCCGAAGATCATCACCTGTTCAAACAAGGGATCCTGCAAAATCGCCAACTCCATGTCGTTAGGCGGGATTTTTTCACCGTTCGACATGACGATGATTTCCTTGATACGCCCGGTAATGTAGAGGTGTCCGGTATCGGAAATCTGCGCGATATCCCCCGTATTCAGCCATCCATCCTCCCCTATAATGGCACGTGTGGCCTCTTCGTTATTCCAGTAACCCAGCATCACATTGGGGCCGGTTACCTGCAACTCGCTTTGCGCACCCAATCTCACTTGTACACCGCGCACCGGCTGACCTACGCTTTCCGGAAAGTTATTAGCCAATCGATTACCGCTGATCACAGGACTCGTTTCGGTCAAGCCGTAACCCTGCACCATAGCCAAACCTAAACCGACAAACACGCGCGACACTTCAGAAGATAACGCCGCACCGCCGCTGATGGCCACGCGCAATCGTCCGCCCAGTTTATTGAGTATCTTTTGTGCCACCAATTGTTGCAATAACGGCCAGAGCAGAAAGCTGTACTTCCACGGTCCGCGCCCCTGCTTGTGCTCGAAGATCCCCCACCCCGTATCCACCGCCAGATTGAATAAGCGACGTTTGAACGATGGACCTTCGTGCAGCTTAGTCATGATCGCGCTATAAACGCGCTCGTAGATACGCGGCACCGCGATCAGCAGCGTCGGACGGATGAGCTGCAAATCATCCGACAACTGGGGAATCGAACGGGAAAATGCCACGACAGCCCCTGCCATCATCGGCAGGTAATAACCCAGCGTGCGCTCAAACGTGTGCGACAACGGCAAAAACGACAGAAACACATCGTCCCCGCTAACCGGAAAAGTATCCAGACTCGCATAGGCGTTACTGAGTATATTGGCATGACTGAGCATCACGCCCTTGGGCTTGCCCGTCGTACCTGAGGTGTAAATAATGCTGACCAGATCATCAGGGCTGCCGGTGGGCACCAGTTGCACGCGCGCGCTGGAAGGCAAAATCTCTGAAATTGATTTCAAGCGCGACTCACCCGTATTGCGCAGATGATCAATACTGATGAAACGAAGTACGCCTCCCATCTGATCGCGCACCGTACGCAATGCCTGCCATTGCTCGGCGGTTTCAAACAGTAATACCCGCACCCCGGCGTTATTCACGATGTAAGCGGTATTGTCGGGCCTGTCCACCGTATACAGCGGCACGGTCACTAACCCTAACGACATCGCCGCCTGATCGAACATCACCCACTGCGGGCAGTTGCGCAACATGATCGCGACGCGATCCCCGCGTTGCAAACCTATCCCCTCCAGCGCAACCTTCCAGCGCGCCACCTCTACCTGCATATCCCGCCAGGTAAAATCACGCCAGGCATTTCGCTCAAAATACCGATAGGCAATTTTATCCGGTGTCAGGCGTACCCGATCGATAAACAAACCGTGCAGCGTAACGGCCTGCTCAGGTGAAATTACTGCAACCATTGCCCACCCCCATTATGCTAATTCGCTCAATCAAAATTAAATTATTTTTTATTCAATGCGTTAAAAATATGCAGGGAGAAAGTCCGCAGGGCGTTTCGCCCTACGATCATCCCATACGCTATGCTTCAGGCGCGAAATCATCCAAGCTGAGCACCTTGCGGCGCAGCACTTCATCGCGCTCCAGCAAAGAAACTTCGTCTAACGAGATGATACCTAATTCCCATGCTTCAGCAATATTCAAACCGGTCATCAGTTCCGTCTTGTGCATACGCAAGTCCTCGCACGCGATGGTGCTGGCCAGCGCGGCTTCCATGATGACCAAAATTTCCTGTTCGTCAGTGGGCAGATAAATCCCCCGCGTTAAACGGTCTCTGGATGGGCCAGGTTGCAACAACAACGCGCTCGCCGCGCGTGCCAATTGATCGGACGGCGGCGTAAAATTCCTGCCGATCGGGAAAATCAACGCATGTAGCATGACACGCAGCAGCACATTCGGAATATTCTGTATCAGGTCAACAAAGGCGGTTTGAATCTGAAACAGCGCATCCTGCATCGCCCAATGCAGCAGAGGCGCATCCTCGACATGACTCCCCTCATCGGCATAGTGTTTCAACGTCGCCGAACACAGATACAGTTGACTTGACACATCGCCCAGACGGGCAGATTGCAGCTCCCGATGTTGCAACGAGCCACCCAACAACGCCACATCGGCACTGAGCGCAAAGGCCGCCGAAAAACGCGTCAACTGCTGATAGTAACGACGACTCACTTCACCACTCGGCACAGGAATACCGCGCGCTCCGAATAATCCAAATACAAAGGTGCGCGCCATATTGCTTAGGACAAAACCGACATGACCGAACAGAGCATCGTCAAACAGCTGCAACGCCAGCTCCCGATTCGTTTCACGGGCGGCAGCCATTTCTTTCAAGGCATAAGGGTGAGAGCGCACCGCCCCTTGCCCCGCGATCATCCGCGTACGTAAGCTGATATTCGCGCCATCGCCGGCAATCGCGGCAGGTAGTTGCTGATAAAGTCGTGCCAGATAATTGGCAGGTCCCAGGCAAATCCCCCTACTACCGTGCAGATCCATTGCATCGTTAATTACACCGCGCCCGCGTTCGGTGGTGTGATATTTGGTGATGGCAGATACGACCGCAGACGATTGTCCCAGATCCTGTAACTGCGCAGAAAACCGGCACAAGGCATCGACCATATAAGTGTTCGCCCCGATACGCGCCAGCATCCCTTCATCTACCTGTCCATCAGGCTGATGTTGCACGCGACAGTATGCGCCGCTGCTACGTGCGGCCAGCTTCATGCCGCCTAGTATCGCGGCAGGCCATGAAATCAGCTGCCCGGCCGTGACGCATTCAGCCCACAGCGATGCACCTTGCTGCTCGATCCCTCCGATCAAGCTATCGAGCGGAATAAACACATCATGACCTGCTATCGGACCGCTTAGCCCGGCTTCATTGAGCAACAGGTGGCAACGTCCAACCTGCACCCCTTTGGTATCAACAGGAATCAAGGCGATCCCGCAATCGGTTTCCTCATTCAGCAAACCTTCAGGATCCTGCAATTTAAACGCCAGCGCCAGCAAGGTGGCGACGGGTGCTAATGCCACATCGCTGATATTCCAGTTGAGTCGGATGCCCAAGACTTTTTTCTTTCCAGCAAAATCCGCCCTGCACACCACCCCGACTGCAACATTTGAAACCGCGAGGCTCAGCAAATCCTGACCACACGCCAGTCGGCGCAAATATTGAGTCTGCTGCGCTTTTGTGCCGTAACGCAACAATATCGGATTCACCGCATTGGTTAACATCACCGCCATCGTGCCGCTACGCGACGCGATTTTGCTGATCACCGCTGACTGCGCCTGAGACGAAAAAGCCAAACCGCTGTATTTTTTTGGTAAATTGATACCGAAAAAACTATTCTCCTTCATAAACGCCCAGATTTCCGGTGACAGATCAGGCTTGTCCCAGTCATTCAGCATGTCACAGAGCTGTTCGACCTCCTTGTTCAGAAACGCCTGCTCTGGTCCACTCAACCCGCACACCGGCAAGCTGAGCAAGCGACTCCATTGGGGATGACCGATGAACAAATCCGCTTCCCAGCCCATACCCCCGATGTCTGTCACCGATTGTTCGATGATATTTGTCGTGGATTTTTGAAAGCGTTTGAGCACGAGGTTGCTGACGAGCAGACTACGCAAGCGGGGAATACCGAACAAGGCGATACCGGAACCCAGCAGGACATACACAACTTGCAATACTGTTTCGGATAACTGCGCCTGTATGGCGACGACAGGGACGATCACCATGACCGCCAACAACCAGCTGACCACCGTCGCGCGAAAAAATGCGAGCAGAATAAACACGGCCAATGCGGCCAGCATGATGAGCGACAACATCGCGACTCCCCTCAAATATTATTATCTTCCGCATAAATAAATTAAGTAAATTCAATTACTTAGTTTAAATAGCAGAAGCTCTTTATTTTTAACCGTATCGGTGTGGACCGCGCAACGGGCTCAATAGACTGCGTACCCTTAACGCATCCGGTCCACGGCCTGTTCCACGCGATCCACCGCGATGATTTCCATACCCGGAATCGGGTGTTTGGGCGCATTCGCTCTGGGGATGATAGCCGATGTAAAGCCCAGTTTGGCAGCTTCCTTTAATCTTTCCTGACCGCGCTGCACCGGACGCACTTCCCCGGCTAAACCCACCTCACCGAATACCACCATCTTTTCCGGTAACGGCTGATTACGCAAGGAGGATACCATCGCAAGGATCACCGCCAGATCGGCACCCGGCTCGGTAATTTTGACCCCACCCACTGCATTGATAAATACATCCTGATCATAACAGGCTATTCCCGCATGACGGTGCAACACCGCCAGCAACATCGCCAGACGATTCTGTTCCAACCCCAACGACAAGCGTTTCACATTCGGGCTGTGCGCCTCATCGAGCAAGGCTTGTATCTCGACCAGCAGTGGGCGCGTGCCTTCCTGCGTCACCATCACACAGGAACCGGCCACCTGTTGACCGTGCTGAGACAGAAACATCGCGGACGGATTGCTCACCTCGCGCAAGCCCTTTTCGGTCATTGCGAATACGCCCAATTCGTTCACCGCGCCGAAACGATTCTTGAACGCGCGAATCAGGCGAAAACTCGAATGCGTATCGCCCTCGAAATACAGCACGGTATCCACAATGTGCTCCAGCACGCGTGGCCCTGCCAGCGCGCCTTCCTTGGTGACGTGACCGACCAGAATGATGGTGATATTCTGACTCTTGGCGATGCGGGTGAGTTGCGCTGCACACTCTCTAACCTGCGCTACCGAACCCGGCGCGGAGGTCAGTTGTTCTGAATATACCGTCTGTATCGAGTCGATCACCACTATATCCGGTTTATCGTGGGCGATGGTCGCCTGTATCTTCTCGAGCTGAATTTCCGGCAACAAACGCAAGGTGCGCGCATCCAGATTCAGGCGTTTGGCGCGTAAGGCGATCTGCTGCGCCGACTCCTCGCCACTGACATACAAGGTATTCCGGTGGGTGGACAGATGCGCCAGCACTTGCAGCAGCAAGGTCGATTTACCAATCCCGGGATCGCCGCCGATCAGCACTACCGCACCGGACACCAGACCGCCGCCTAATACCCGGTCGAATTCCTCAATGCCGGTGGGGATACGCGGCATTTCTTCGGCCGCCACGTCCGACAGCATTTGTACTTTTCCGCTTGCCGCCAGTGCGGAAAAACGGTTCGCACTCTTCACTGCGACTTCCGCGACCGACTCAACTAGCGTATTCCACTCCATGCAGTGCGGGCATTGCCCCTGCCACTTCGCCGTCTGCCCGCCACATTCGGTACAGGAATAGATCGTTTTTGGCTTAGCCATGGTTAGCCCATGCCTCGAGAATCGCGTTAGAGTGGGTTTTCAAAGCGACAGGAAGGCGCATAGATTATTACCAGAATACTGAATAGCCAACATTATAAACCGTGCGCCCCGCGTTAGACCTATGTATTGGCAAAAGGACAGTCATGGCAATGAGCAACTCCGCCTTATCGAGCATCAGCCAACCCGACTTATCGGTTTTACGCTACCATCATGGCTGCTCAATGCCGCCCCTGCCTATCGTGTCTACTGAAGTCGCCCGTTTCTTTTCCGAACAAAGCCCGTTGGCCACCGAGGTCTCCTCGTTCCGTCCCCGCGAACAACAACGCGAAATGGCGCTGGCGGTCGCAGATGCCATTAAGAACAATGCGATTCTGGTCGCGGAAGCCGGCACCGGCACCGGCAAGACCTTCGCCTATCTGGTACCGGCGCTGCTGTGCGGCGGCAAGGTGATCATCTCCACCGGCACCAAGAATTTGCAGGATCAGTTATTCCAAAAAGATTTGCCGATGGTGAGAGATGCGTTAAAAGCCCCGGTCTCCATCGCCTTGCTCAAAGGGCGCGCTAACTATGTATGTCACTATCATCTGGAACGCGCAGCCCAGGACGGTCGCTTCGCCACCCGCGAAGATATCAAACATCTGGGCAAGATCAAACGCTACGCCAAAACCAGCAACACCGGCGACAAGAGTGGTGTGGCGGATGTGCCCGAAAATGCGCCGATCTGGCTGCAAGTAACCTCGACGCGCGACAACTGTCTGGGGCAGGAATGCCCTAACCACAAGGAATGTTTCGTGCTGCATGCGCGTACCGAGGCGATGAAGGCTGACATCGTAGTGGTCAATCACCACCTGTTCTTTGCCGATGTGATGCTCAAAGACGATGGCGTGGCGGAACTGTTACCCGCCTGCAACACGGTCATCTTCGATGAAGCGCATCAGTTACCGGAAACCGCCAGCCTATTTTTCGGCGACAATCTATCAACATCACAACTACTTGATTTAGCGCAAGATTCCAGAATCGAAGCGCTTACCTCCGCCAAGGACTTTGCCCCGTTACCCAAAGCCTGCGACGAACTGGACAAAGCCGCACGCGATTTGCGACTGGTGTTCAAGAAAGAAGGCCGCATGCCGGCGGTGGCGACCGAGGGTTTCAAGGACTTCGCACCCGCCCTGAAGAATCTGAACGAAAAACTGGCACAGATCAGCGGCATGCTGGAGAGTCAGGCCGGACGCAGCGAAGGGCTGGAAAATTGCTGGCAGCGCGCGCAGACCTATACCCTGCAACTGAAAAACTGGATAGGAATCTCACCTCCACCCCAACCCTCTGATAAAACTACTGGCCATTCAACTAAGTCATCAAAAAACGATGACCAAGTCGCTGGTCACCCCTCAAATGGTGAGGGAGATGGTTTTGTGCGCTGGCTGGAGGTGTATCACCACTCGCTGCAACTGAACGCGACCCCCTTGTCGATCGCCGATATTTTCGAGAAACAGATAGGCAGCACGGCGCGCGCCTGGATATTTACTTCGGCGACGCTGGCAGTGAAACAGGATTTTTCTCATTATCAATCCGAGATGGGGCTGCTCAAGGCGACAACCGCCTGCTGGGACAGTCCGTTCGATTACGAAAAACAAGCTTTGCTGTATGTACCGAGCGGCTTACCGGAACCGAACAGCGAGGGCTACACGGAAGCGGTGGTGCAAGCCGCGCTGCCAATGATAGAAGCCAGTCGCGGTCGCGCCTTTTTGCTGTTCACCAGCCTGCGCGCTATGCAGCGTGCCCACGAGATTTTGCTTGCCGAATTCGACCGGCGCGGCTTGAACTATCCGCTGCTGTTGCAGGGTGAAGGTTCACGCAACGAATTGTTGACGCGTTTTCGCGAACACGGCAACGCGGTGTTGCTGGGCAGCCAGTCGTTCTGGGAAGGCGTCGATGTCCGTGGCGATGCGTTATCTTTAGTCATCATCGACAAACTGCCGTTCGCCCCGCCCGACGACCCGGTACTGGCTGCACGCATCGCACAGATCGCCAAACAAGGCCGCAACGCCTTCATGGAATATCAGTTGCCGCGCACCATCATCACCCTCAAACAAGGTGCCGGACGCTTGATTCGCGATGTCACCGATCGTGGTGTACTGATGATCTGCGACCCGCGATTGATCACCAAACAATACGGAAAACGCATCTGGCAGAGCCTGCCGCCGATGAAGCGCACTCGTGTAGAAACAGAAGCCGTGGCTTTCTTCAACGAGATACCCGCAGAGCCGATTCCACCAACGGACACTTAAATCCCCTCTTAAAAAACCAATGGCATTCAAAATCAGTGGCCGATCATACTCACAACACCGATACGAAAATAGCAATTTATCGGTCATTACTTAGCCCAAAACCACCCTAGCGATCAAGCCACCTCCCTCGCGCTCTTCCAGATGAAATTCCCCGCGATGCAATCGGGCTGCGCGATCGACAATCGCCAGCCCCAAGCCTGAACCGGTCACATCGCTGCGCGCCGCATTCAGTCTGACAAAGGGTCGTTTGACCGCTTCCCGTTGCGCTAAGGGAATTCCCTCTCCTCGGTCCATCACAGACAGCTCAATACGACCACCTCTCTGCTCCAGCCGCACGACAATGTCGCCCCCTCCGTATTTGATGGCGTTATCCAGCAAGTTAACCAGCGTACGCTTCAACAACAAAGGCCGGACGAAAAACGCCGGCACGGGCTGCAATTCCAGCACAATACGCCGGTCGGTATAACGTTGCACCACTTCCTCGACCAGTCTCACCACATCGGTCATGACTGCAGTTTCATTTTCATCCAGACGCGCGTAGTCGAGAAATTGCCGGATCACTTCATCCATTTGTTTGACATCTTTACTTAATCCCTCGCGCAAAAATTCGTCTGTACTGAGTTCGGCGGCGATCCGCACGCGCGCTAGCGGTGTGCGCAAATCATGCGATATCCCCGCCAGCACTAACGCGCGTTCACGTTCATTCGCAGCCAGATCCGCAGACATCTGATTAAAGGCAACGGATACGGCGATCACTTCCCTCGCCCCGGCTTCAGGTAAGGGTTGTGGATTTCCGCCCTGTCCCACCGACACAGCCGCCTGCGCCAGTCGCTTCAAAGGCTGCGCAACCTGGCGTGCAATAAAATAAGCGCCCGCCAAGGCGAGCAGCAACACTACACCGCCCCACAACAAGAGCACTTGAGAGACAGGGTGCTCGATGCGCTCGCGCGGCAGCGCCACCCAAAACTCTTCATTACCGATCTCAAAACTTACCCACAAGGCATCGATTCCGTTGCGCCTAGCCGCAAAACGGGTATCCTCACCCAGCAATAAACGAACTTTTTGGGTCATTAACTGTAACTCAGGCGGATGTTCAGGTAAGGGTTCAATCACATCATCGAATTCACCGATCTGCACACTTAAGCCCTCCGACTCGGCCAATTCCGACAGCAGCGCGCCGCGCCACTCAGGAGCGGCAGATAAAATCGCTGCACGAGTCAAATTCACTACCGTGACGACCAGTTGCGCCATCTGACGACTACGCGGCTCCTGCTCGATATGGCGAAAGAGCGCGACAGACGCCGCCAGCGATAACACGATCAAGACGACAATCAATAAAAAGGCCCGTACCAGCAAAGAGCCAGGCATTTTCATGTTTTTGAGCCATCGGGAACGAATACGTAACCATGCCCCCACACCGTCTGGATGAAACGGGGATGAGCCGGGTCGGTTTCGAGTAATTTACGCAAACGTGAAATTTGCACGTCGATCGCGCGGTCAAACGGATCGTGATCACGCCCTCGCGCCAACTCCATCAGCTTATCGCGTGACAACGGTATTCGAGGATGCGTAACCAGCACTTTGAACAAGGCAAATTCCCCTGTCGTCAGCGCAACCGGCACACCCGAACGCGTCAAGACCCGCGTTGCCAGATTCAGCTCACAATCGCCGAAACTGACCGATTTCTCCTCGCTGTCGGGCGCACCAATCGGTTGCACGCCCTTACGCCGTAAGACAGCCTGAATACGCGCGACCAACTCACGCGGATTGAACGGTTTTGGCAAATAATCATCCGCCCCCATTTCCAAACCGATGATACGATCTACCTCATCACCTTTGGCGGTAAGCAAAATCACCGGGACGTTTTCACCCGAAGCGCGCAGACGTCGCAGAATCGCCAGACCATCTTCATCGGGCAACATCAAATCCAGCACCAGCAAAGAGTAGCGCCCCAGTATCAGCGCCTTATCCATCGCAGCGCCGTCATTAACGGCTTTCACATTAAAACCTTGTTCGCTCAGATAGCGTAATAGCAACTCACGTAAACGTGCGTCATCATCAATGATCAAAATTCGGGAGGGAGTCGTCATAGTGGCATGATACCAATCGTGAAAGGAGAAGGTGTCTCATGAAACAAACTGTTACAAAGTTGCTGCAATCCAAAACACTCTGGTTACAATTGAAGGATAACATGCAACACATGTCATAACAGACATCGAAACCACTCATACCCCGGGAGAACAACATGAGCCTGATTATTAAAACACTACTCGCAGCAGGCCTCTTCGCCGCATTCAACCTGCATGCCATGGCCGCCGATACCGCACCCGCAGCCACCCCCCCCCTGCAGGAACGCTTTGAGCGCATGAAAACCATGACACCAGAACAGCGACTCCAGGAACGCGACGCGATGCATAAGGAAATGCAAAGCCTGACGCCAGAGCAACGTGCGGTCAGACGCCGTGAATTACACGAGCAGTTCGATAAGCTGTCACCTGAAGAGCGCCGGGCAATGCAAGAACAGATGCACGAAGACATGAAGAAACTCACGCCTGAACAACGTGCGAAACGTCACGAAGAAAGGCGTCAAGAGTGGGATGCGATGTCACCGGAACAGCGCTCAGAACGTCGCCGAGAAATGCATGAGCACTGGGGAAAGATGAAACCGGAAGAGCGTGCCCAAATGCGCGCCAAGATGCAGGAGATCTGGAAAAATATGCCGCCGAAAGAACGCGCCGAACACCGCCGCGAAATGCGCGAACACTTTGAAAAAATGTCTCCCCAAGAGCGCAAACAATTTAAAGACGATATGCAAAATCAAGGTGGCATGATGCCGCCACGAGAAGACGATATGCCAGCGAAAAAAACGGCAAAATAAAATCAAGGGCCCCGACTTCTGGCGAGGTCAGAGCCCAAGATATCCGGTCAAAATCACTATATATCAATTGGCTAATTGCAAAATTCAACCAGCTTCACCAGCTTATTTAGCCGACTCACTTTGATCGCGCCATTTTACGTAGCACTCCAATCCGCAAAAATGTGCAACATAATCAACAGCTTCCGGAGTGCTCGCCTCAGATAAAGGCACTTCTTTGCAGCATATTTCGCACGATATTATTTCAATTTCAGGAATTTCTTGTTCAGTATTCATCATACTCTCCCCGACGTTGGTTCACGTCTGTGCAGCTTAGCGGGGATAGCTCAACTTGACAAGCAAACAAATGCATCACTCATCCCCGCGCATGACAGAACACACCCCTGCCATCATTTCAGCGGCAAGCTCAATGCTATAATGCACCACAAAATATCAACCACGAACAATATGCTCATTACCCGTCGCCTGGAATTCGATGCCGGACATCGTATCCCCAACCACAACAGCCAGTGCAAACACCTGCATGGTCACCGCTATGCCATCGAGATTACCTTATGCGGCGAGATCATCGATAATGAAGGACAATCCGCACAAGGCATGGTAATGGATTTTTCCGACGTCAAACGCATCGCACAGGAAAAATTGGTCAACGTGTGGGATCACGCTTTTCTGGTCTATCGCGGCGACAAACAGGTGTGCGACTTCCTGGCCACGATGCCCGATCACAAGACCGTAATTTTCGACGTAGTGCCCACCGCAGAGAATCTGGCGCTGGTCGCTTTCAACATCCTCAATCCAGCTTATCAGGACAACTACGGCAATCACCTGCGTCTGGAACAAATTCGCCTGTTCGAAACGCCTAATAATTGGGCAGATTGCGTGCGCGACTAATATTTTTTAATTATTTTGCTAAAAATTGTGGACAGGTCGCACCGCATAGTGGAAAATGCGCGGCTTCGAACAACTGGCAACAGCCGGTGATTAGAACAAGGAAGTGTGGCCGAGTGGTTGAAGGCACTAGTCTTGAAAACTAGCGAGGATGAGAGTCCTTCGTGAGTTCGAATCTCACCGCTTCCGCCAGAACAACGTATCAAAAAGATAAAAAACCCATAAATATATAATATTTATGGGTTTTTTTACGCAAAATCCAGTGGGCTGCATCAATGAGGAACACGTGAGTTTATGAACACCAGCAAACGACACGAGATTTTTTCCCGCATGAGAACGGCCAATCCGCACCCCAAGACTGAACTGGAATACCGTACGCCATTCGAGCTACTGATATCCGTGATGCTCTCGGCACAGGCGACCGATATTAGCGTCAATGCTGCCACACGACATCTGTATCCTGTCGCGAACACGCCTGAAGCGATACTGGACTTGGGCGAAGCCCGGCTAACTGAATATATCCAGCGCATCGGCCTGTACAAGACCAAGGCGAAGCACGTGATACAGACTTGCCGGATTCTGGTCGAACAACATGACGGCGCAGTTCCTCAGACGCGCGAGGCGCTGGAAGCCTTACCCGGCGTGGGACGCAAGACGGCTAACGTGGTTCTCAACACCGCATTCGGTCAACCTACCATGGCCGTGGATACCCATATTTTCCGTATCAGCAACCGCATCGGTCTGGCCCCCGGCAAAAACGTGCTGGAAGTAGAAAAAAAACTGCTTAAGGTGATACCGAAGGAATTCATGCTCGATGCGCATCACTGGTTGATTTTGCATGGCCGCTACATCTGCCAGGCACGCAAGCCAAAATGCACAGAATGCCTGATTTACGATTTATGTGAATATAAACAAAAGGATATATAAATGTTCTTCAACCCTAGCCGCGATGAAGCGCGCAACTTCCTGTTTGAGACCTGGCGCAAGCGCCGCGAAAAATCCCTACTGACGCCACTGGAAGACCTGACCGCCCAGTTGATTGAAAAACATCCTGAATATTTTGCGATGTTTGAAGATCCGGAACGTTATCTGGAACGGGAATTCCTACCCGAGCAGGGCGAACCCAATCCGTTTTTGCACCTGATGATGCATCTGACCATCGAGGAGCAAATTTCCATCGATCAACCGGTGGGAATCCGCGCGCATTTCGTCCGCCTGACTCACCAGTTTGAATCGGAGCACGATGCCCAGCACCGGATGATGGAATGTTTAGGCGAAATGATCTGGCAGGCACAGCGTAACCGCACCCAACCTGACCCGGCGATTTATTTGGATTGTTTGTCCGGACACTGATCCGTTTTCGCACGTTCCACCAGCAATGTGTGCAGCCTGCGACTATCGGCACGCAACACAGTTAAACTGAGCGTGCCCAGCTTCAGGCGATCGCCGCATTTTGGCAGTTGTCCAACGGCTTTAAGCACTAATCCTCCCAGCGTATCGTAATCCTCATCGCTGAAATCGGTGCCCAGTGCGGCGTTGAAGTCAGCAATCTCAGTTTCAGCCTTGACGCGGTAGTGCCCAGCGCCATCATCGATGATGTTATCCTCATCTGTATCGAAATCGTACTCGTCATCAATATCACCAACGATCTGCTCCAGCACATCCTCTATCGTCACCATACCCGACACGCCGCCATATTCATCCACCACCAGCGCGATGTGATTGCGATTGCCGCGAAACTCGCGCAGCAGAACATTCAGCCGTTTGGCCTCGGGCACAAACACCACCGGGCGCAACATATCGCGCACAACAAATTCTTCGCCGGCGTAATACCGCAGCAAATCCTTCGCCAGCAAAATCCCGATGATATTGTCCTTGTCCCCTTCAACCACGGGGAAACGCGAGTGCGCCGCCTCGATCACGAAAGGAATAAACTCTTCCGGCGGCTGACTGATGTCGATCACATCCATCTGCGCGCGCGGAATCATGATTTCACGCACCTGACGCTCGGACACCTGCAACACGCCTTCCATCATCGACAAGGCATCTGCATCGAGCAGGCTGTTCTCGTAAGCACCGTGCAGCAGCTTGACCAACTGCTCCCTGTCCTCCGGTTCGCGCGACATCAGCGCGGATAATCGTTCTAAGAGGGTGGGTTTATTACTCGGGGGCACGTCCATTTGGCAGGTATTAAGTTTCTAGATAGGGATCAGGATAGCGCAATTTTAACATTAACGCTGTTTCTAATGCTTCCATCTCGCAGGCTTCCTCGTCGATTTCATGATCGTAGCCTTGCAGATGCAGGGCCGCATGGATCGCCAAGTGCGCGTAATGCGCGAGCAAATCCTTGCCCTGTTCAGCAGCTTCCCTCGCCACTACCGGCGCGCAGATCACCACATCGCCGGATAGCGGCTCAGTATCGTCATAAACAAAGGTCAGCACATTAGTCGCGTAATCCCGACCGCGATACGCCTTGTTTAGCTCAAGACCTTCCTCTTCATCCACGATGCGCAACGTCATGATTACATCACACTCGAAGGCCGCCTTAATCCAGCGTCGCCACTGCGCACGGGTTGGCAACGAATCAGATTCACTCACATACTGCACAGCCAAAGAAATTTTACTATTATTCATATAGTTACCTAATTAATCTGCAACAATTGCCAGTTCGCCGCGCAGGGTATGCCGCACGACTTCGATGACATTCACATCGACGAAGCGGCCTATCATGCCGGGAGAACCACGGAAATTCACCACGCGATTATTGTCGGTTCGACCGGCCAGTTCCAGCACATCCTTTTTCGATATGCCTTCCACCAGCACGCGCTGCACCGTACCCAGCATACCTTCTGCCACCCCGGACTCCTGCTCGGAAATACGATCCTGCAGGCGTTTGAGACGTGCGGCCTTAATCTCATGCGGCGTATCGTCGCGCATTTCCGCTGCCGGCGTACCGGGACGCGGACTGAACAGATAACTGAAACTATTGTCGAAACCGATGTCATCGATCAGCTTCAGAGTCGCCTCAAAATCCTGCTCGGTCTCACCCGGAAATCCGACGATGAAATCCGACGTGATGCAGATGTCGGGACGCACAGCGCGTACACGACGAATAACAGATTTGTATTCCAGCACTGTATGACCACGCTTCATCGCGGCCAGCACGCGATCCGAACCTGATTGTACCGGCAGATGCAAGTGGCTCACCAGCTTCGGCGTCGTTGCATAAAGGTCGATCAAACGCTGACTCATATCGCGCGGATGTGAGGTGGTAAAACGAATACGGATAATCTCAGTCAATTCTGCGATCGCCTGAATCAGATAAGCCAAATCCACCGTATCGTCATCGTCGGTCGCACCGACATAGGCATTCACATTCTGACCAATCAGCGTCACTTCCTTCACGCCCTGCCCGATTAACACGTCAATGTCGTGCATCACATCGCTAAAGGGGCGCGACACTTCTTCGCCGCGCGTATAAGGCACGACGCAGAACGTACAGTATTTGCTGCATCCTTCCATGATGGAAACAAAGGCTGTGCCCGATGTGGTCTGAGGCACCGGCATATGATCGAATTTTTCAATCTCGGGGAAGCTGATATCCACCTGTGAACGCCCGGTGTCATGTCTTGCCTTGAGCAACTCGGGCAAACGATGCAATGTCTGTGGCCCGAACACCACATCCACATAAGGCGCGCGCTTGATAATCGCCTCGCCTTCCTGACTCGCCACGCAACCGCCCACGCCGATAATCATATCGGGATTCGCCAGCTTCAAGACACGCGCACGCCCGAGATCCGAAAACACCTTGTCCTCCGCCTTCTCGCGGATTGAACAGGTATTAAAAAGCATGACATCGGCCTCTTCCGGCTTGTCGGTCAGCTCCATTCCATCACAAGCACGCAGCACGTCCGCCATCTTGTCTGAGTCGTACTCGTTCATCTGACAGCCGTAAGTTTTTATATATAGTTTTTTAATCACAATGCGAAGCTACCTTGATAAGCGTTTATTAATATAGGGTTGCACAAAATAAAATTGATTAACATTACAAAATTTGTGTGTATTCCCGACAATTTTGCTCGTATAATTACAACAGTTTCAGTCAACTATTTTACGGTAGTTGAATCTTATAAACGCTCAGGGGAAAAAATAAAAATGGCTATCATCGCAACCGTCGCATCTATCTTCACCGCAACCCTCGCTGTTTCCTTCGCAGTCTGGATGTTGACTCAAGCTTTCAAGAGCTAACTAGATCACCATGGGGGTGTTGTTTACCCCCCAAATTTTATTAAATTTTTCTTAAATTTGCCTACGGACAGCCGCCGGGCTAGTTCTTCTATAGATAAAAAGCCCTACCAGAATAAAAGAATTGTGCTACGATTAACCCTGTTGTTGATCTGTTCAATTTAAATCTCTCGGAAGGATGAAAAATGTCAATTATCGCTACTGTAGCATCACTGGGCACCGCAGCAATGGCAACCGTTTTCGCATTATGGATGGTTACACAACTGTTCAGCAAAGACTAATCCGCAATGCCTGGAAATAAAAAACCAGCTTAGGCTGGTTTTTTTTGGCCTTTAACACGGGAATGATTATACCACCCGCCTCATCATTCCCTCGCAATATCCAAGGCATCTCCTTGCCTTAACAAAGCGTCAAATTGTGCGACAGGAACTGGTTTGCTGAACAAATATCCCTGATAAGCCATACAGTTATTTTGTTTTAAAAAATCCAGCTGAGACTGAGTCTCGACCCCTTCTGCAATCACATTGAGACCGAAATTATGCGCCAGATCAATGATCGTTTTGACCATCACTGCATCGTTCTGATCTGTAGCCACACCGCGAACAAAGCTTTGATCAATTTTGATTTGATCCAAAGGCAAATTTTTCAAATAGGCGAGCGACGAATAGCCGGTCCCAAAGTCGTCCAGCGATAACCTGACGCCCAACGCTTTTAAGGCATACATTTTAGTCACTACATCCGTCACATCGTTGAGCACGACACTTTCCGTCAATTCCAGCTTCAATCGGCTTGGCATAACGCGATAATCACGAAGCGCATTACCCACCTGAGTAACAAAATCATGCTGCCGAAATTGCTTTGTACTGACATTGACCGCCAGCGTTAGATCCATGGTGATTTCGTCTTGAGCCCAGAGCCCCAATTGCTTACACGCAGTCAACAACACCCAATGTCCAATTTCGATGATCAGCGAACTTTCTTCTGCCACCGGAATAAATTGTGCGGGAGATACCATACCGCGCACAGGATGCATCCAGCGCACCAAGGCCTCCGCACCTAATGGACGATGATGATTATCCACCTGTATTTGATAGTACAGGTGCAACTGCTGCTCAGCCACGGCACGAAGCAAATCTGCCTCAATAATCAGGCGATTTTCTACCGAACGCTGAATTTCAGGATCAAAAAAACGCACCGTATTTCGGCCGGAATCTTTAGCCTGATACATCGCCAGATCCGAGTGTTTCATCACCTCATCCACTGTATGTTCATCCCCCCGATACAAACTGACACCGATACTGGGAGAACTACTATATTCAATCGACTTAAGACAGTAGGGTTGCGCAAGCGCTTGGCGAATTTTCTCTGCTATCTGTGACGCTTTATGAGAAGCCACTCCCTCATCTATATCCACTTCTTCAATCAGAATAACGAACTCATCCCCGCCAAATCGGGCAACCGTATCAATTTCCCTGACACAAGACCGGGCACGCGCAGCCACTTCGACCAAGAGCAGATCGCCGTAATCATGACCCAAGGTATCGTTGAGCATTTTAAACTTGTCCATATCGATAAACAGCAAGGCACCATAACTGCTGTTCCGCACCGAGAGCGAGAGTGCAGAAGCCAGCCTGTCCATCAGTAAGCGTCGGTTAGGCAAACCGGTTAACACATCGTAATTGGCCTGCCGCCAGATCATCTCCTCAGACTTTTTCTTTTCAGAAATATCCGAGAACAGCGCCACGTGCCGGACTACTTTACCCGAGTCATCCCGTATTGTATTGATGGTTAACAGCTTAGGGTACACTTCACCGCCCTTTCTCTTGTCCCAAATCTCACCCTGCCAATAATCACGGGCCAACAAGTCAGCCCACATGGCGCGATAGAAAGCGTCGTCGTGCATCCCAGACTGAAAAATCCGGGGATTTTCCCCTATCACTTCATCATAGGCATAGCCGGTAATCCGCGTAAAAGCCGGATTAACATCGATGATATTATTATCAAAATCCGTCACCAGCATTGCTTCGCTACTGAACTGATAGACCAGCGCTGCAATTTTTAAGGCACCCTCTTCCTGTTTACGCTGCGTAATATCCACCACACTTCCTACCATACGGATAGCAACACCCGACTCATCCCGTTCGACCACCTTGCCTCGATCCAAAATCCAAACGATCTCATTGTTTGCACGACGAAAACGGTGTTCACTGTGATACACACCCTCCCCTGTCAGACAATTGTTGATTTTCTCAAAAACAAGTTCACTGTCAGCTTCGTGCAACACCCCGGCGAACACATTCAAAGAATGTGACAAATATCTGTCATCGAGTCCGGCAATTTTGCACCACTCGCTGTTATGACTAATGGCACCGGCCTTAATATCCCAATCCCAAATCCCCTCGCCCGTCGCATCGAGCACGTAACTTAACTGCTGCTCATGCGACTTGATCGACTCGGCAATCCGTTTACGCTCCGTAATATCACGTGCAACGCCCATCACCCCCATTAACTGCCCGGCATCATCATAGATCGGGGTTTTAACTGTTTCAAACAGTCCACAGTATTGATTTTCGGCAAAAGTGAGCCACTCCTCATTACTACAAGGCTCCTGCTTTTCGATGACTGCCCGGTCATGGCTCAGAAAGGAATCCGCAAGTGCGCGATCCACAAAATCGTAATCGCTTTTCCCCACAATCTCTGCAGCACTCGCACCAAATAAACGTTCAAAAGTAGGGTTACACGCCAGATAGATTCCTTCGGGATCCTTCAACCAGATTAAATCTTGTGTCGAATTAAACACAGCACGCAGGCGCGCTTCATGGATCGACTTCTCGCGCAAATAGACAGTTTGCATCTCCTCTGAGGAGATCTCCAGAGATCGATCCAGCACGATCCGCTCGGCGTCCGCGTCGTGATAGGTTTTTTCTACAAGATTCAGAAAATTAGACCAGGATAACACGTCAGGCGAACGCTGACTGTCCAAGCCCAGCTTGTGCAATTGACGTGTCAGTGTGCGATGTAATTTTTTATTCATATTTTTCGTGGCATCACACAGTCTCGCGCATAGTGCGACCGCTGTCCCGATCCGCCCAAGTCATGTTTAGCCTCACCGGACGACACCTGTTTCACGACGCTTTTGCTCAGCCTGCGTTCAAGAAGATTTACATCCAGCGTTTCCTGTGCGTAATAGGCCGAGACCTGAAACTGACCTGAGTGACAAGCGTAAAAACCATCAGACTCAAAAAATCGTCTGTACCCGATTACTTTTTTTAGTCCCGGAAACATTGTGTATAGACTTATTCCATTACTAGATTTTGACGTACATATCTAACTTGATTTTGCGCTTTTGTCGCAATGACTTCAACCCAAATTTATCCGCTAAAAAACAACTAGGCCATCGCTCTTAATCATTTTATCGACTTAAGGAAGCGCTGGTTTATTCGGTTTTTTCGTTCCTGCGCAGTCGTGAGCCCAGTCACACAAGGTGCACAGATCCCAGCTTTTGCGGGGATAACGAATAAATCAGAATCTCCTTAAGCAATCCTTAAGATTGGAAGACTATCCTGCCCACATCGAAACCCAACGCAAGGAGACTCACCATGTTACGAATACCCCGTGTTTTATTTGCCGTTCTGTTTGCCGGTGCCATCTCGCTACCCGCCATGGCACAAACGCCTAAAGAAATACTGGCTGAAATCAATAGCGAAGCGCAGGCGAGCAACTTGGCGTTCAAGGGCTTTTCCGCCGCACAAGGCACAACATTTTTCAAACAAAAGCACGGCAATGAATGGGCTTGTGCGTCCTGCCACACAGACAATCCGGCGGCAATCGGCAAACATGCCAAGACTGGGAAAATTATTGACCCCTTAGCGCCGGCGGCCAACCCCGAACGCTTCAGCAATCCTGCCAAAGTCGCAAAATGGTTCAAGCGCAATTGCAACGATGTACTGGGCAGAGTTTGCACGGCACAGGAAAAAGGCGATGTATTGAGTTATCTGCTCACCATTAAGAACTAACCGGAGATATTTAACATGTTGAATAATAGTACTTTAAAGTTCGCCCTTCTCGCCACATTGCTGACTGGCATGATCTCTACCCTCGCCCGTGCTGACGATGACGAACACAGGCCAGTTGCCAAAAACAAAGTCTGGCAAACCGAATGCGGCGCATGTCACGTAGCGTACCCGCCCGGGATGTTGCCGGCAGAATCCTGGCGCGCAGTAATGTCGGGCCTAGACAAACATTTTGGATCTGATGCCAGTATGGACAAAGCAAGCGCTCGAGAAATCGGCGATTTCCTCGAAAAAAATGCCGGACGAAGCCGGCGTGAATCAAGCGAAAAACCGTTGTTGCATATCACAGAGACACGCTGGTTTAAACATGAACACGACGAAGTCTCCGACCGAACCTGGAAAAACCCCAAGGTAGGGAGCCGGGCTAACTGTACAGCCTGTCATCAAGGTGCTGAAAACGGCAATTTCAGCGAACACAACATCAGAATTCCTAAATAAAAGGGGCACATCATGGGAGTCCGTATACTGGTTTGGGATGTGCCGACCCGGGTGTTTCACTGGCTGCTGGTCGCCTCGTTCGCCGGTGCCTTTCTGACTTCCGAGTCGGAACGCTACCGCGATATCCATGTCGTGCTGGGCTACACCCTGCTGGGATTGATCGCCTTCCGTCTGGCATGGGGTTTCCTCGGCACGCGCTATGCACAGTTTAAATCCTTTAAATTTTCACCTGTAGAAACAGCGAAGTATTTCACCTCCATGCTCAAAGGAAGTCCTAAGCACTATTTGGGTCACAATCCGGCAGGCAGTCTGGCGGTATTCGCACTGCTAGCTTTAGGGATCACCTCTTGCGTCAGCGGCGTGCTGATATTCCAGGATATTGGTGGCGAAGCGCTCGAAGAACTTCACGAAATGGCCTCTTACAGCATGCTGGGCGTGGTCGCGCTGCATGTTGCAGGGGTATTGGCCAGCAGTCTGCTTCATCGGGAAAATCTGGTCCGCGCCATGCTCACCGGCTATAAATCGGTACAAACTGTCGGCGAAAAAGGAATCAGTTGCGCATATACGTGGCTGGGTGCCATCATTCTGGCCATCGTGCTGGCGTTCTGGTTTGGTTATCAGGCAACCGGACTGATGGGATCACCTAATCCTGACACCGCCGGACAGCACAGCGAATAAATAACGGTTCCATATCAAATGCAGTGTGTAATCAAAATATTTAACTGGCACAATTATGCACACTCAGCATCACCCTTAACCCCTGTGCGCCGCCGTAGATAACCTGCAAATAGCGGTGCTGTTGGGCGAGGACTGTTTGAGCACGTGGACGCGCAGCGGATCGTGCGAGTTCCGCAGCCCCGCTATCGGCAGGTTATCAAGGGTACGCCGCAGGCGCGTCAAACTGGGGTCGCCTTCTTTTTGGTTACTTTTTATTGGCGACGCAAGAAAAAGTAACCAGTTGCCGGTCTGCCACCGGCGGTTGAAGCACAGTTTTAAATACTCACTCAAAATCACATAAAATCATGCGTATACTGGTCGTCGAAGATGATGCCTTACTAGGTGATGCCATACAGGCAGGCTTAAAGCTGGCGGGTTACGCCGTGGACTGGATGAAAGACGGGATATCCGCCGATCAGGCACTACTCACCGAACCTTATGCCGCCGCCGTACTGGATTTAGGTTTGCCTCGCCTGTCCGGCTTAGAGGTATTGCAACGTTTGCGCAGCCGAGGCCTTGCGATTCCCGTGTTAATCCTCACGGCCAGAGATACCGTAGAAGATCGCATCAGGGGGCTGGATGCCGGCGCTGACGACTATCTGATCAAACCCTTCGACATGGGGGAATTATCCGCCCGCTTGCGTGCATTGATCCGTCGTTCCAGTGGCAAACCCGCTGCTGCGCTCTCTGCCGGCGGCGTGGAACTTGACCCGGCAACACATCAAGTCCGCTACGGAGGACTACCGATTGAATTGCCAGCTCGTGAATTCGCCGTGCTGCACGCCTTGATGCTGAACGCCGGACGAGTGCTGTCGCGCGCCCAAATCGAGGAACAACTCTATGCTTGGGGTGAAGAGATAGAAAGCAACGCGGTCGAGGTCCACGTCCACCATTTGCGCCGCAAGCTTTACACCGGATTAATCGAAACCATACGCGGCGTGGGTTATCTGATCCCCGACTGACATGCCGATCTCCTTAAAACAAAGGCTGTTGCTGCTCTCCCTGACCACCGTGCTTATTGTCTGGGTCGGCGCCAGTATGTTCACCTATTTCGATGCACGTGCAGAATTTGAGGAATTACTCGACGCCCATCTGGCTCAATCTGCGTCCTTACTGGTAGTGCAAAGCTCGAATGACCTCGATGAAATTGAAACCGAGCACGCACCTCTGTTGCACAAATATTCCCGCCGTGTGGCGTTTCAGGTGTGGGACGAAGGGCGAGTGCTGCGGCTGCATTCTGCCAACGCCCCCACGCAAATGCTGACAACAAAGGAACAGGGCTATAGCGACAGCGTGATCGACGGTAAACGCTGGCGTGTATTTTCCACACTCGATGCAACGAACAACAACCTGATTCAAGTCGCAGAGCGCACCGAAGTGCGCGATGAACTGGCTGAAAACATTGCGGGAAATTTACTCAAGCCGCTGCTAGTTTCGCTGCCGCTGTTGGCGTTGCTGCTCTGGATTTCCGTGTCGCGCAGCCTGCGCCCGCTGGTTAAACTAACCGCAGAAGTGGGACGACGCGAACCGGATAATTTGCACGCTTTAGCGACGACTAGCGCCCCCGCTGAAGTGAGGCCACTGATAAATCGCCTCAATCAATTGTTTACCCGCATCGATGCCTCTTTACAGAACCAGCGGCGTTTCACCGCCGATGCCGCCCACGAATTACGCACACCGGTCAGCGGAATCAAAGCGCAGGCACAAGTTGCCCTTGCGACCCTCGACGATGTACAGCGCCGTCATGCACTCGATAACGTGATTCTGGGATGTGATCGCACCACTCGACTGATCGAGCAACTGCTGACATTAGCTCGCATCGATAACCTGGGCGATGACTTGACCGAATCCTGCCCCTTAAACGCAATTTCGGCGGAAGTGATCGCCCAAATCGCGCCGATGGCACTAAAACAGGACGTACGACTTGAACTCATCGAAGGAGAAGAACACGTGGTCAGCGGCAATCCGTTATTGCTGCGCGTTTTGTTGCGCAATCTTATCGACAATGCCGTGCGCCACACCCCGCCCGGCACCGAGGTTAAAATCGGCATCAACAGGAAATCAGGGCAAACCTGTTTATCGGTGACGGATAGCGGACCGGGTATTCCTGAAGCCGAACTACCCAAAGTCGCAGAACGCTTTTATCGCCCTATCGGCACGACGGCGACCGGCAGCGGTCTGGGTTTGTCCATCGTCAAACGCATCGCCGAAATTCACCACGCCACACTAGCCATCATGCCTTCGAGTGAAGGCTCCGGGCTGACCGTCACATTAACGTTCAATTGATGCGAAATATTGTTTGCCCGAAACAGGGCATTCACGATGACTTCAATACTTATACTGTAGCAAGTTTTTTCGTCATCTCATTACGCTCCGCTGCGTATTCGCCTGTGAGAACAAATCCGAGCATGTTGTTTTCGGGATCATAAAACCCCATTTTTACCCCATTGCCGGAAGCCAATGCTTGCCATGTACCAACGGCATCACGCGCCACGGGTGATACCGCAATAGGATGCGCCGGTGTTTTAATAACGACCGGCATGGCAGGGAATTCCACGCTTACGTTTTCGTTGTTGAGAATTTTTGCCAGCGCACGTCCGGCATGCATGATAGGCAGAACAAAGGGCAACACTCGGCCTTCAATTTCGGCGCAATCACCCAGCGCAAAGATCGCGGCGTCATTTGTACGCAGTTGGTCGTTTACCACAATCCCACGATTAACGACGAGGCCCGCATCGGCTGCTAATTGAATGCGCGGACGCAAGCCAATGGCGGATAACACCAGGTCAGCATGGATGACTGTGGCATCTGTGAGAGTAAGTATCTTGCCTGCGTCCGTTGAATCTACACGTTGAACTGCGGTGCCGAAACGCCATGTTACGCCAAGCTTGATCAGCGGTTCCAGAAGTTGTTTTCCTGCCTGTTCCGGCATCAAACTGGCGAGCGGATAAGGACTTGGATCTATCACGGTGACAGCATAGCCGGCAGACGCGAGATCGTTGGCGAATTCGCACCCTATTAGGCCGCCACCCATGATGGCGATAGATTTTGCGGTGGCTAGTTCGTCACGCAGTATGGCGTAATCTGCAAGATTATTGACCGACAAGACGGATTCTGCCGCGTTGCCTTGCAGCGGGATGCGAATCGGGTCTGCACCCAAAGCCAGTATCAGTTTGTCGTATTCAACCGTCCCCGAAGTAGTGTCCAACTGTTTATTTTCACGATGGATTACACACACGTCAACATTCGCCAACACATTAATACCGAGCTGTTGCGCCATGCCCGCCGCAGATGTCAGCACCAGGCTGGCGGCATCTTTTTTCTGTGTAAACGCATTCGACAGCATGGGCTTGGAATAACTGTCGGCACTGTCGCGAGATACCAACGTGATCGGTATTTCGCGATTGAGTTTTCGCAACTCGCGGATCACGGTGTACGCCGCAAGCCCGCTCCCTACCACGACAATTGGTTTCACAATGATGCTCCTTCAGTTGAAAAGTTGATTGAGCCGTTCACCCTTAAGTAGGATCGAGGCGAACGTCTGTCCTCAGACATTATTAAATCTCGATCATTTCAAAATCTGCTTTCGCCACACCGCAATCCGGGCAAGCCCAGTTTTCTGGAATGTCGTTCCACGCAGTCCCGGGCTTAATACCTTCTTCGGGTAAACCGGCTACTTCGTTATAAATAAAACCGCATACCACACATTGCCAAACTTTCATGGTGTTCTCCCTTTCTATACTTTAAGAAATTTTTGCCAAAACAGCGCTGTACTGATTCGCGTGACGCTCTTCGACTTTTGCCAACGCTGCAAAACGTTTCGCAGCTTTTTCTAAGGTCACTTTAAAAATTTCGGCGTGCGCTTTGGATTCATCGATTTGCTGTTTGATTTCACCCATGGCAGCCTCATGACCTTCTTGCTGCGCGGTCTTGAGAAAACCTGGATACATTTCACTGTATTCATAAGTCTCGCCTTCTATGGCCATTTGCAGGCAGCGAGCGGTACTCATTTCAGCCTTAGGGTAAAGCAAATCGAGGTGTCCCATTGCGTGTTGTACTTCCTGTGCAGCGGTTTCTTCAAACACGAGGGCGACGTCTTCATGACCTTCTGCACGCGCAATTTTAGCGAAGTAACGGTACTTGGCGTGTGCCATTGATTCACCGGCAAATGCGGCTTCAAGATTAGCCATCGTTTTGATCTCAGGTCGTTGCATGATGTTCTCCTGTTGGTTGATAAAATAACGTGGTTTCTGTCCACGTGGCTAATGTAAGTCTTACACAACTATAAATCCAATTGATTGTTTTGTCGTATTTGATTTATTATATAAATCACTAGGGAGGGCTCATGACATTAAATGAACTGCGTTTTATCGTTGCTGTAGCGCAAGAACGGAATTTTCGTCGCGCCGCAGAAAAATCTTTTATCAGCCAGCCCGCATTGTCACTGGCGATACAAAAGCTCGAAAAAGAATTGGGGCTGAAGATTTTTGAGCGTGGCAAGGGCGAAATCACAATGACGGTGGTTGGTAATGACATTATCGAACAGGCACAACGTGTGCTGGAAGAAGCCGAGCGTATTCGCGAGATTGCTAAGCAGGGTAGCAATCAGCTCGCTACGCCATTACGTATCGGCATTATTCACAGCGTCGCCCCTTATTTGTTGCCAGATTTAATCCCAGCGTTGAAAGATATTGCCCCTGCACTCTCACTGGAAATTGAAGAAAATATTACGGCCAATCTGGAGGTTTTGCTGCGTAATGGCACGCTGGACGTTATTATTGTTGCATTGCCATTTGGTGATACCAGCATTCTTACTCATGCCTTATACGATGAAGCGTTCGAGGTGGTGGTAAACAGCAAACACGCCTGGGCTGGGCTGCGCAGCATTAACGCTCAGGATTTGGCTGGAGAAAAAGTGCTGCTACTCGATTCCGGGCACTGTTTCAGCAATCAGGTGGCCGAGGCATGTCCCGATCTCAAACGAAAAAGTGTGGATCCACAAAAAGGCACTTCACTGGAAACTATACGTAATATGGTTGCTTCCGGCTTGGGAATTACCGTTTTACCTGCATCGGCCAACGGTCCGCGTTATCGCAGCCCTCTGCTTAAAGTGATTCCTTTTGCCAAGCCGATACCCTCACGGCGCATCGCGTTGGCATGGCGTAAAAGCTTCGCCCGAACCCAGGCGATTGATGTTTTAATAAAGGCGGTTGCTCAGACCAAAATTAATGGCGTTAGCTCATTGCCAAAGTAGCGCCTGTTATTCGTAAGCCATCCAATAAGTGCAGGATTGTTTGCCATTTTTAATTTTGGCATGATTGCCACCTCGATTACGAATGAGGTGAAAGATGATTCAGAAAACGACATTCTGGGCAGCGCATGTTGCAGCGCTTAAACTGGAACAGGGGAAAACAGGGGACAGGAAAAACAGGGGACAGACCACGGTTTTGCTAACTTCCGGAAACAGGGGACAGACCACGGTTTTGCTAACTTCCGGAAAACTGAACGAAAACAGGAAAACAGGGGACAGACCACGGTTTTGCTCATGGAAAACAGGGGACAGACCACGGTTTTGCTCATGGAAAACAGGGGACAGACCACGGTTTTGCTAACTTCCGGAAAACTGAAAACCGTGGTCTGTCCCCTGTTTTGTGGTTTGGCGACTAAAGTTTACCACCAGACCAGCCTGTTTTTCATTTAATTCATATAGTTACGGCTTAAGTCAGTGCCATTCGGGACAGACCACGGTTTTGCTAACTTCCGGAAAACTGAAAACCGTGGTCTGTCCCCTGTTTTTGTCCCCTGTTTTGATTTCATCAACGACACACTACGCCGCGTCATCGAAACCGGCATTCTTGAAGCCGATTTGCGCCGCATCAGCCGCGAAGAACTGGCACATCATTCATAAGGTGGTGCAGGCTTCAGCACGACAATCCAGCCCGTAAGCCGTAGCAAATCAATAGAAATCAATCGACTCTGACCCTATTGATTCTATTGATTTGTCGCTTTACATCCACGTACAGAAAAAAGGCAAAATGGTGTAGTTTTGGTGTGGAAAACTAATTTTTGGGGTGAAAAACGGGGTAAAAGCGTGTGAACAGATGTAAAACAGACAAGGCTAACTATCTGTTTTATAAGGAATTTGGTGCCCAGAACCGGAATCGAACCGGTACGCCCTTTTCAAGGCGACGGATTTTAAGTCCGTTGTGTCTACCAATTTCACCACCCGGGCGGATGTTTGGAGGTGCGTCCCAGAGTCGAACTGGGCTAACTGGATTTGCAATCCAGGGCATAACCGATTTGCTAACGCACCACATACTTTAAGAACAAAAGGGAAAGCGCGATGCTCTCCCTTAAATTTGGAGCGGGAAAAGAGGCTCGAACTCTCGACCTATACCTTGGCAAGGTATCGCTCTACCAACTGAGCTATTCCCGCATTTACTACATAAATACTGCGGTCTATCTACGACTTAAATCTGGAGCGGGAAAAGAGGCTCGAACTCTCGACCTATACCTTGGCAAGGTATCGCTCTACCAACTGAGCTATTCCCGCATTTACTACATAAAATCAATGGCCTATCTACTACTTAAATCTGGAGCGGGAAAAGAGGCTCGAACTCTCGACCTATACCTTGGCAAGGTATCGCTCTACCAACTGAGCTATTCCCGCATTGCGAGGCGCGAATTATAAGGATTTCAGAATTTCTGTCAAGTTTTTTTGTCATCAGAGTTTGAACAAACGGGCAAAATTTCCGCTGGTCTGTTGCCCCACTTCCGCCGCACTCACGCCGCGCAGCAATGCGATTTCTTCCGCCACGTGTTTCACATAAGCAGGCTGATTGAGCTTACCACGAAACGGTACGGGCGCAAGATAAGGCGAATCAGTTTCAATCAGGATGCGATCCATCGGTACACGTTGCGCAACATCCTTAATTTGCAATGCATTTTTAAAGGTCACAATACCTGAAAAGGAGATGTAAAAACCCATATCGAGCGCCGCCTGCGCTACTTCCCAGTTCTCGGTAAAACAATGCATCACTCCGCCCGCCTTTTCCGCGCCCTCCTCCGCCATGATGCGCAGCGTATCTTCCGCCGAGCTGCGGGTGTGGATGATAAGCGGCTTGCCGCACGCGATGGATGCACGGATGTGATTGCGAAAGCGCTCGCGCTGCCAATCCAGATCGCCGGTCAGCCGATAATAATCCAGACCGGTTTCGCCAATCGCGATGACTTTGGGGTGATGCGCCAGCTCTACCAGACGCTCAACCGTCGGCTCCTCTACCGACTCGTAATCCGGATGCACCCCGACGGACGCGTAAATATGCGGATACCGCTCCGCCAGCGCCAGCACCTGGGGGAAATCGGCTAGATTGACCGACACACAAAGCGCCGCCACAACCTCGTTCTGTTGCATTTTCGCCAGCACATCGTGGATGTTTTCTGACAACTCGTGAAAATTGATGTGGCAATGGGAATCTATAAATGACATGGCTTAGTGAGCTGACAATAGGTAAAAAACAGGGATTCAAAGAATAACTTGGGATTGAGCGTATGTTGCGCTTCACGCTTGGCCGTTTGCAGGTATTTTTGCAGACGGGCCAAATCCAGTGCATCCAGTGGCACGACAAGTTGCCCGATCGCAGCAGCTTCAGCCGGATGGTAGCGCACCCGCCCGGACAACTTCTGAGCGAGCAGGTCGTAGCACCATTGCTGCAACCACTGCACCACTTGTACCTGTTCGGTCTTCTGCAAGGCATCGGCGAGTGCAAACACATCCAGCGTCGCCGGTTGACGCACCGCACGCAACAACTTTTCGCGCGCCTCCACCCCGCCCTCTGTTGCCGATTGCATCGCCTGCAGGGGAGAGAATCCGGCAATCGCCAGCGTATCGGCAGGATTTTTCACACCCTTACCCGCCAGCCACTTGGTGGCACTGGCCGCATCGGGCACACCCAGACTAAATGCCAGACAGCGGCTCAACAGGGTTGGTAGCAATTGATGCGGCTTGTGCGTCACCAGAATGAACAGCAAACCCGGCGGCGGCTCTTCCAGGCTTTTCAGCAAGGCATTCGCGGCATTGCTGTTCATGGCTTCAGCCGGATGGATGATCACCACCCGACGGCCTCCCTGATGCGCCGACATCGCCATAAAATCAGACAGGCTGCGTATCTGCGCCACCGAAATCTGACGACTGGGCTTTTTGCCCGCAGTTTCTACCTCTTCGGTTTCAGACTCCGGTTGCAGGATACGAAAATCCGGATGCGAGTCCTGCTCGAACCAGTGACACGCAGGACACACACCGCACGCACAGCCATTCGCCAAAGGGTGTACACACAAAAGGGAGCGGGCGTAATTGATCGCCAGATCCAGTTTACCGATTCCCTTCAGACCCTGAAACAACAAACCTTGCGATGCCCGTCCGCGCAAAGTTTGCAACCGCGCCCAGTCGTCGGCTTGCCAAGGATAAAGTTCGTTAAAAATCATATCGTCGCAACGATATCAAGCAATTGCTGCTGAACCGCATCCAGCGTCTGCGCGGCGTCAATCACACGAAAACGCTGAGGATCTTCAGCGACACGGCGGTGATATCCCGAACGCACCCGATTAAAGAAACCATCCTGCTCCTGCTCGAAACGATCCAGACTGACATTATTCGCCAGACGCAGCCTTGCCACTTCCACCGGCACATCGAAAAACAACGTCAGATCAGGCTGCACGCCCACCCAACGCTCCAGTTGTTTGAGCTTATCCCAATCCATGCCGCGTCCGGCACCCTGATAGGCAAAACTGGCATCAGAGAAGCGATCGGAGATCACCCACCGCCCGGCACGCAAAGCAGGTTCGATGACCTGTTCGACATGCTCCAGTCGCGCGGCGAACATCAGCATCGCCTCCGTGCCGATACTCATAGGCTGATTGAGCAGCATTTCGCGCAATTGCTCACCCAACGGCGTGCCGCCCGGTTCACGTGTGACGATCACATCCAGTCCGCGCAGGCGCAAGGCCTCTGCGAACCACGCCAAGTGGGTGCTCTTTCCCGCCCCATCCACACCTTCAAAAGTTATAAATTTAGTCATAGGTCGTAATAGACGTCAGTTAAAGCATCAGTGAGTTACTGATTTATTCGTCATCTCCTCGCAAGGAAATAAACAGCCAAGTCGCAGGTTATGCGCGGGAATGACAAAACCGAATCAATCAGCACGTATCTATGGAACAATCCAACTGGTCTCAGGCTCGAGCATATCATGTGAGTAACGCATGATATACCCGCCCTTGGAGGCGAAGCGCTGCCCAGGCCCCAGACTCAGACGCGGATAGATGGTTGTCCCTTCGCGTTTAGTCAACTGGGTTTGTCCTACCGGCAGACGAGAGCCTTCCTCGACCGTCATATTTCCATGCTTTCTGATCAGCTCGGTCTTGAGCCCCATCGAACGTAAGTCATTCACCTCTTGCTGAACCTTGGCTCCTTCACGCTTATTGATCATGTTCTCGCCGCGTTCAACCAGATAATCACGATACAGATTATTCAACATTTCGGACAAGATATCGGTCAAATAATTGAGCGAGAAAAACACTTCAGACTGCATTGCCTCATCGACCATGTCCATCTTGTTGATGTTCAGCCAGGTGTGAAAATATTGCAGGTTCAATTCGCGCATATCCGGAAGCTCATACGGGTACACCAGATGCAGATTGGACTTCCAAGACGGCGAGAACACTTCGGGATCGGAACTGAGCAGCATGCCGGAAAAATAAGCATTAATCCCCGCCGGCGGGGCAATCTCCTGCAAGGTCGTCACATCCTCCGGTCGCAACCAGAACATCACCGCCGTCTCCTTACTCCCGATACTATTGATCAACACGCGCAACGATTCCACCGTGTGACCAGACAGGATGCGATCATCCACGACGATATGCTGATCCGCCATGACACGCTTAAATTCAGTCGCTGCCGCCCGACCGGCTGCATCATCCCGATACACCTGCACGACTTGCTTGGGCTTGCTATCCATACGGCTCAAGTGACGGGCCAGCACATCAGCTTCCAGCACCACGCCACGAGAAAAATACAAGGAATATTTGCCCGGTTTTTGTACGGGAAACGGCACACTGGGAAACCATTCCGGAACCTGCTGACGTTCGCAAAAATCATGCACCGGCTCCCAACCTCCGTTAGACAATCCGGAAACAAGGGCAAAGACAGGATGCGCTTGATAAAGCGCGTCGAGTTGCGCCGCCCAGGTGTCTGGTGCCCCCTTGAGTTCCCAGACATCCAGCGTCCAGTTGCGTTCGGTCCCTAACACCATCTCGGCGGCAGTCACCATGTGCAAACGCTTGCCACCACCATGCTTATTGGTGATAGTGCTGCCATTTTTCTGTTTGAAAATGACGCGCAAGGTCTCCTTGAACGCCTGACGGCGTTCCGGATCTACATCGGGCGTTATGACCGTAGCGAGGCGTATACTGTCTCCCGTCACGCCCGGCGACCAGGTCATATTCAGTTGTTTCAGATACGCAATGAGCGATTTCATTTCCTTGTCACTGAGCGTATAGCGCGGCATCAAGCCGTGCATCTCGACACTCTGATTATTTGTGCCGCCGCGTATGGCCATCCCCAGCGCTTCATCGGTGTAAGCCTCGTGCGTCTGATTAAAACGTTTGGAAACGCGCGGATCCATCGTCGCGATCGGCCTGTCTTCACCGGTGTGAAACAGGTAATTACTGGCAATGGGCGCGACTAGCGTATCGCCTTCCACCGACCCCATGCCGCTGGGGCGGTGGCAATTAACGCAGGCGGCTTCTGCACCGGATACAGAGGTGGTTCCAAAACGCTTCCCGATCAGCGGCTTGCCGTTAGGTAACACCCCCTCCCTGTAAATTTGACGCCCCGCCACCACCTCAGGATGCTCCACCGCCATGAGAGGCGAAGAAATCATCATCATCAACAATAACGAGAAACTGTTTTTTACAGTAATAGATAGGGTCATATAAAGGGTGTTGAATAAATATTTAAGAGGGCTAGTCCAGCCCGAAGCGAACTACTGCTTAATCGCCATTAACTCAAAATCATAGATAACGGCCATATTAGGCTTAACCTTGTCGCGATTACCGAATTCCTTGAAGGCCAATTTTGCGGGCAGATAAAACTGCCATTTAGAACCGACAGGCATCAATTTGACCAGCTCTTGCCATCCTGTGATCACCAGGCCGGACACATACTGATTAGTATAGGATCTCGGATCCGAACGATCTTCGAACACACTCCCGTCAATCAAGGTACCGCGATAGCGAAAGGTAATCAGACTGGATTCTGTTGGTTTTGCCCCGGTCCCCGCCTTGAGTATCTTGTATTGCGCACCACTGGGCAGACTGATGACACCGGGTTTAGTTTTATTATCGTCCAGAAAATCTTCACCCTCTTTTAGATTATTGTCCGCCACATCCGCTTTTTCTATCCACATCGCCTGCCTGCGGCTCATATGCCCTGATTTCTTGATCGAATCTTTGTCCGGCACATAGTCGGCCGCATCAAAAGGACGGCGCAAATCGGGCGGCGCGACAGCCGCATCCGGCGTAACATCGGGTGCAACATTGGCTTCTGCGTCAGTTTGTGGTTGCGCGGCGGCTTGCTCAGCGATCGATTGAGCATCGATCACAATCACCTCTTCGGCAGCGACTGACATGCTCAGCAGCCCCGTGCATAACAGCACAATAAAATTAGTTTTCATCATTAACTCCAATTTCATCAATATTATCAGACAGATAAACAAAATCGCCAGACTGCAATCCCGTTACATACACTTGGGAATATACAGCTGGCGATTCTATCAAACTATAACCCGTATTACCGGGTGACTTAGCTAGATGCTGATTTATTCGTCATCCCCGCGAAGTGGGTTAAGCAGGCAAGCCGCAAGGCGGCGGCTCGCACAGCGGAGATCCAGCGTATTTAATTAACTGGTTTCCCGCCTTCGCGTGACAGACTTTAACGAATATATCAGCCTTTACTTAGGGTGCCTTAACCGTCAGGATAGCAGAAGGTGCAGACAACACGTTCAATGCATTTCTATACGCGATGCGGAAGTTATAACTGGTTCCGGTCATCAAACCCGTAATCGCACGGCCCGGAACCACACCGGCCACCAACGGCAACATCACACCATTCTGATAAACCACGTAGCTGGTCGCACCGGCAACTGCTGACCAGTTAAGCGTCAACTGACCCGCCGCGCCAGGAACCGCTGTAGGCACAGGCGCCGCTGCACCCGAGCCTATTACCGTAATTGCCGTTGTGGAAACATTCAGTCCAGTAGATTGCGCCGAAGCGCCACCTGCATTGGTTGCCACTACGAAGTACGTATAAGTCGTACCTGCGGTTAAACCGGCAATCGCTCTCGATACAGCCGTACCCGCTACCGCCGGCAAGGCCACCCCACCACTCAGTGGACACGTCACCGCCGTCGGGCACAACGCCTGGTAGACGGTATAACCGGTTGCGCCTGTAACAGCCGTCCAGTTAAGCGTCAGACCCGTCGTAGTGATCAGCGTCGCCGTTGGAGTCACCGGTACTGCCGGAACAGCCGGTGCTGCCACCGGTGCTGCCGTCGTCGTCACGATCAGAACAGGGGACGCTGCGGCTGTCACTGGCGTAGCCCCATAGTTCACGCTATACGCGACTGTGAAGTTATAGCTCGTGGAAGCCGCCAGACCCGTGACCGCGTAGGAAGTCACGCCCACCGCTGGACGTGCAATTTCTACCCCATTGTTATACACGACGTAGTAATTCGGCGTAACACCTGCCAGAGGAACCCAGTTCAGCGTCACGCTCGAATTCGAAACGGCGAACGCGGTCGGCACGGCCATCGGTGCAGGTGGCGGCAAGACACTCACAGCCGCTGATTGCAGGGACAATGGAACTGCCGCAGTACTGTAGGCCACCGTGTAGCTGTAGGGAACTCCTGCCGACAAACCTGTGATATTCCGTGTCGTCGCAGTCCCAACTACCGCTGGCAAGGCCACACTATTCTGGTACACGGTATAACCGGTCGCACCGGCAACCGCTGACCAGTTCAGCGTCAGACTCGTCGCTGTCGCATTCCCGATGACCGGCGCTGCCATAGGCGTGACCACCGGCAACACGGCAGACTTAGCCGAAGTCGCCGTGTATGCCAGTGTAGTTGCCGTGGCTGGCATCGTCGCCGTAGCTACGACCGAGTATGAATAACTCGTTCCCGCCGTCAGACCGGTGATCGCAAGGGTTGTCCCAACAACAGCCGGCAGCGCATTGCCGTTCTGGTAAACGGTGTAACTCGTTGCACCGGTAACCGCAGTCCAGTTCAGTGTCAGACCACTGCTAGTCACAGCCGCCGCCGTTGGCGCCAGCATCGGCGTCAAGACGGACAAGGCCATAGACTGCCCCGAAGTCAATGCACCTGTCGTGTACGCCATGGTGTAGCTGTGCAATGAACCCGCAGCCGTAGTCAGCGTAACAGTAGGTGTAACGAGGGCTATCGCGCCGGTAATTGCAACGCCATTGTCGTAGAAGGTATACGACGCAGCACCTGTTACCGCTGTTCCACTCAGTGTTACAGTCGAACTGGTGGTTGTAGCGGTAGGCGCTGCCGGTGCTACAGGCAATGTCGTAACCGAAGTTGCCACCGATTGTGAAGAGTTACCCGCTGCAGTTCCCCACATCAGGGTCAGCGCATAAGTCGTATTCGGCAACAGTCCGGTCAACTGAGTGCTTTGCGTTGCCCCTGCTGCAACCAGGTTACCGCCGCCTGCTGTAAAGCCGGGTCCGATGTAGTTCCAGCCCTGGCCATTGACGTATACCCAATAGTCGGTTGCGCCAGGTATCGTCGCCCAACTTACCGTCACGGACGTATCTGTGGTCAAACCGGGGGTGACCGTAACGCCCGGTGACAACATGATGTTAAACAAGGGAGATTGCGCTGAAACTACCTTAGGCAATACGCCAGCAGCACTCGCTACGGCAGCCACACTGAAGTTATAACTACCCCCGGTAGACAATCCGGTGATCGGTGTAGATTGAGCTCCGATACCGACATTAGCGACGTTAATTAAGAACACACCATTCTTATAGACGTCGTAGCTTACGGCACCAATTACTCTAGGCCAGTTCAAGGTAAAGCCTGTCGGCGTCACCAGCGTTCCGGTTGGCGTTGCCGGAACAGGCACGCCTGCTGCTGTTGTCCCCTGAACCACAGCCGAGATAGCCGAAAGAGCAGTACCAATTTGCGCCTGCAAGGCAAACTGGTAGGTCACACCTGGCGCCAATCCACTGACAGTCACACTGTTTGGATTCACCAGCGGCAAGTAGGCAAGATTAGCTGCAGGCACAGCCACGCCGTTCTGATACACAATCAAGGAGGCACCGGTTATTGCAGCCCAGTGCAACACCAGCGTTGTTCCACCACTATTAGCCACCTGAGATACCGACGTGATTGTGGGCGTTGCAGGCAACGGCACAGCTGCCGTCACCGCTACCGCTGCTGACGTTGACAACCCGTCCATTTTGGCACCAACCGCTTGCACTTGATACCAGTACGCCGTACCGGTCACCGCTGTGGTATCGACATAAGTAGTGGCATTTGCCAGTGCAGGGGTCGCCAGCGCAGTGAACGGGCCCAGTGCAGCGGTACTGCGCAAAATGGTGAACTGATATTCAGTCGTCGAGTTATCCGCCCAGGTCAAGGTATTACCGGTTGCACCTGATGTCACAGACAGCAAGGTCGGGGCCAGTGGTGCAGCAAGCACGGCGTGATCGCTGGCTTTAACCCACTTACCGTAATTAGGACCGTTAACCTGTGCAACAACAGGCGTCACACCCGCAGCCGAAGCCGGCGTAATGATCGTTGTATCCATCACAAAAGGATGGTATGCGACAGGGCGCATGAAATCGAGTTCAGCCCAACCCAGCATGCCATTCGTCCAGGTAAATTCGTTATCCAAACAACCGAACTTGGCCGCACCTGTTCCCAAAGCGGGTGCGACAGGCATCAAGTAATCGCTCAACGTAGTACTACATGGCGTACTCTGATTCGCTGGCGCGACAGCGACGTTACCAAAATTAGCATTGAAGTTAGGATCCGTCGCAATCGGTGAACCCGCCAGATCGGCACCGGTCAGACCCATGCCTGAACCTACACCACCTACAGGCTGTGACGGATCCCAGTTACGGATGCTCTCAGGCACACCGAAGCCTGCAACCGGTTGTGCTTTCGCACGCACAGCGACATACACGTCTTCGAGCTGGTTACAACGTACGGTATCTTTCCAGCCCAATTCATCCGGATAGGGGGCCTTAATCGTCCCGTCCCAACCCACGCGGTTGATCAGTTGCACGTTGAGGTGATTGAAATAGACCGGATGGGTAAACAAACCGTTATGGGTAATCTTCCAGATCTGAGTCTCACCATCGGCGAGATTCTCGGTGACCGGATCGATATACGCAACCGGCACCGTAGTCTGAATCGCAACGGTCGTAAAGGGCAGTTCTACGCTGAACCCACCATTCAAACGACCGTAGGTGAATTCATACAACTCTTGTATACCCTTGTTTCTAATAGGGTAAACAAGAGGATTCAAAAGGTGCACCTGGGCCGTTGCGCCTATACCGCCGCCACCGACAAAGTCCACCAGCGGGATCGCACTATAGTTCGTACCGGCATTGTTCAGACCGATCCAATTTAAACGGCCTGAGCTTACTGCCTTAGCCGTTGCAGGTGTAGGTGTAACGGGATTCCCAACTGCCTGACCGCCGACTAACGTGACATTAGGCGGGGTTGCAAACGGGCCCGGTATATATTGCGCCACCGTTGCTGTCGACAAAGTATCGAAAACGATATCGGTAATCTTTCCTGCATTCGGATTCGCCGTGATGGTAAACACGTCACCGGCGATAGGTGCTACAGGAGTTAATGCACCGACACCGTTCGTGATCGCAACGTCATAGCCGTTGACACGGATCAGGCCACCTGTCACAAAAGGCTGGTTAGCAACATTCCCCGTCACAGCGCCAGTCACAGTGTAAGTGGTCGCGGTAGGGAAGGTAATCGTCACCGGTGCCGGTGGAGGGGTCTGATAAATCGGGGCAAGCGCAGTACCTGCCGCAACTATTTTCGGCAACGAAATCGTTGGCATCGTTAACGGCGCTACAGGGGGAATCAGCAATTTCATGCCTGGAAACGCGATCGTCGCCTTACCAATATTATTCCTACCCGGCGTCGCAAAAACAGCAGGGGCAACCAGGGCTCTGGCAGTTGGCAACGGGCCAAACATGGTCAGTTCAGCAGGCGTTTGTGCATTCCACGTTGTGACCCCTGCCACAACAGTTGAAGGGACAGTGACGCCTGTAAGTACAGGAATGTTCAGCGGATTAGGGAGCGGAACCGCACGCGTATCAGGGTAAGCACCGCCGCCGAACACCACATTCGGTTCAGCGGTATAACCCGCACCCACTGTGTTCAGCGTCACGCCACCCAGACTGGCACCGACAGTCGCGACCGCACCGGAACCGCTCGCCCCGCCTGGCGGAGTAAACACGACTTGCGGCATCGAGGTGTAAAAACCGCCGCCGTCTGCCAGTGTGAGGCTGGTGATATTCACGTTACCCGGCGCTGCCAAAATCAAGTCCGGCTGCATGGAAGATCCGGAACCAATCTTCAAATAGTTATCAATATTGGTTGTACCGAATGCCTGATTATAGGCAATCGCTGTCACCACCGGCGGTAGTTGACCGGACGCCGCATAGGCAGCCGGCAGCTTGGCGATCAAATTAGTCAAGCCAGTGCCACCCGCAGGCCAATTCGAGGTGGTACCTGTTTTCATCGCAGCGGAGACCACGACACGCATCACCGTACGGGTATTCGGTCCATAACCCGGCTTGGTAGTTTCAGCACCACCCTGACCGGTTTGATCCGGATCCGCCGTGTAATAGTCAACACGCGGCTCACCGGCTGGCACCATATTAGGTGCATCGTTATAAAGGATAAGTGTTTTCCCAGCGAAACCGGTGAAATCGACGATTGTGTCAGCCACTTCACCGCCGCCCAGCAGCACGCCGCGCTCAAGAATATTACTGACCGTTACGCTGCGGCGATTCCATTCAAAGTTAGTGATCGTCGAAGGTGTAACAATAGCTTGCGGCAGAAAACCGCCTTCATTACCGATCTGAACGATATCCGGACCCGTCGTCAGAGGATCAGGCACGCCGGCAGGATGACTCATGATGGAAGTGACTTGCCCCCAGGTTGCCGGGAACACAATCGCAGAGCCATCCGCGCGCTTCAAACCAGTGCTAAACGGCACCATGGTCACTTCCGTACCCAGCACCCCGGTTCCTGTCAACGGATTTGCCGCCGCCAATGCCGCAGGGGAACTCACATCCGCCAGATAGAAGCCGAGATTGATAAAGCGATCGTTGCTGATATTCATAAAGCGCATACGGTAGGGCTTAGGCTCCACCGTCAGTGTTGGATACACCGCGCCGTTGACCATCATGGTATCCATATACGCATTCGGTACCCAGGTCACATCATTGACCAAACCTGACGGAACGGAAAACTGAGCCGGGAATACCGGCCAGAACCAGGGGCCCCAGTCCCAGCGACCGACCGGCGTCCAGCCGGTGGGCGAATTAGGATCCTGATTGATTTCATAGACATGCGGGAACCACAAATCACCGTATTGACCCCAAGGCTGTTGACCCGCAGGCACCGGCGCATTAGTCAACACATCAACATTCCAGTTTGCATCCTGAATGGCGACATCTTTAGGAACGAAACTCACATCCTGAATAACAACAGGAATTTCATCCGCAACAGTCACACCGCCCGTCAACGTTGCTGGCAACACACCGCTGCTGAGCAGCGAAGCTTCGGTCGAATCGGATAATTTGTAAGCAGCTGCCAAACCGGCATACACGTTCAGACGTGTAATACCTGAGGCCTGGTCGTGATACCACATAAAGCGACCGTTCTGATTATTCGGGTAATACAGCGTGTAGGAACCCGGACCCGGATCCGGCATATCAGGCACGTTAATAGCGGATTGACCACGACCCATGCCTGCAGCATAGGCGGCAGTTTCACCTGCCGGGGCAAACCACTGGTGCGCCGAACCTGCGCTGATCCATGGACCATCTCCACCGTGCAGGTGAACGGCGATGCGATTTTCTGTGTAAGTCGTCACACCATCCGGGCCAACACCGACACTCTGCATGGATTTATCCACTGGCAGGAAGTGCTGCGCACCCTTCATCGCGCCAAAGGGCAGATAATTGGTGAACTTAATACGGGTCGCGACCCCTCGGGTGGCATTGATGATAGGGCCCAGTGAGTGGGGGTAATCATAGGCGTAAACCTGCCCGGTTGGATTGGTGCCGGTGATTCTTAACGCATCCGTAATCGGGGTCAGGCCATCCGGATACTTCAATGCGATATGACGACTGCTCGCCGCATTGGCCAAAGTTTCGAGTTGCACATACATACGTAAACGCGTCCCTGCCACTGGCAAGTCGCTGTGCTTACGTTCAGCATATTCAATCGCGGCAATTTCAAAATAGTCATCGGTTGTGGCTAACCCTTGCGCATTGACCCATTTATCAGCCTTAGCAATCGGAATATACCCCCCAGCCCCAATATTATTAACGCCAAGCGTAGTCAGATCAAGGTTCACCAGCGGCAAATCCACGCCCCCGGCTTGCGGTGTGCGCGCTATCACCTGTTTACCTGACACTTCAGGTAGCGGCAAGTTATTGACGAATTTACGTAACGCAGCACCCGAATCGCATGCGCCACCTACAACCGGCACAGTGGGCGCGCCGGCAGCTGTAAAACAGGAAGTCGCCGCATGCAGACCTGACGGACTGTTCGCATAGTAGGTAGGCACCTTGGACACCATATTGGCATTGTCCCCCCAACCTGCTCCGGCCTGAACCTGATTGATCGACATTGGAACCGTTAAGGTGAGCGCAACCGCAAGGGCGATTGGACTGCGTTTAAAATTGCGTGACTTAATATTTTTCATCGAAGTTCCTGTCATGATCGTAAAAGCTCAAGGCGTCTCGCACACCCCGCGCTCACTGCGACTTGTTGTCGCACCCACCAACTGATTATTTCAAACACTTAAAACCATTAAAACTCTAATAATCAATAGATTATTTAACCGACAATAATTCCAGTTCAAAGATTAGTGTTTCATTCGGCCCGATCACAGTACCAACACCGCGCTCGGCATAGGCATGTGCAGGAGGAATAAAGATGCGCCATTTCGAACCTGCCGGCATCAACTTCAAGGCTTCTCTCCAACCGGACACCAGCGCCGACACTTTGACATTGGCAGGCTTGCCCTCTTCCGTCGCATCAAACTCGGTTCCGTCGATCAAAGTACCACGGTAGTAACAGACCACCGTATCGGCATCGGTCGGCATCTTGCCGTCGCCCGCCTTGAGCACCTGGTATTGCACGCCACTGGGCAGAGCCACCACTCCCTTTACGCTTTTGTTAGCTTCCAGAAAAATAACCCCGGCCTTCTGATTTTTTTCTGCAGCTTCATTGCGATTTGCCACGGTCTTGCGCTTAACCTCGTTCATCAGGCCATTCATGATTCCTGAAATTTGCTTTTCTGTCAGCAGTAATTTATCGCCGGCCAAACCATCCTTCAAGCCCTTCATCACCAGATCGGGATCAATCTGTATATCAGATTTCCTCAAGTTTTTAGCAGTGGAGGCGCCGATACTATAACTCAGCATGTCTTTATCGGTTTTAAGCAGCACTTCCCCGGCACTCACTAAGCCCGCCGCCATCAGCATAGCGGACAACACTATCAATTTAAATTTCAAAACGTATTCCCTTTTAATCCCACCAGCCGTCTTTGATGTGAACAGACCCGCTGGCAATCAAATTATTGGGGCACCCGGGGGTGCCCCCGCTGTTTACAGTGTGACCACCGTGAAGACTGCAGACGGCGCTGACAACACCCCAGCGGCATTCTTGAATGCCACACGGAAGTTGTAACTGGTCTTGGTCGTCAAACCGGTAATAACCTGACTGGTACCCGTACCCGCTACCAACGGCAACATGACCCCATTCTTGTAAACCACATAACCGGTCGCCCCTGCCACAGCCGTCCAGTTGAGGGTCAAGCCTGCTGCTGTTACCGCCGTGGCCGTTGGTGTAGGAGCCGCACCCGCAACGACAGGAGTTACAACAACCGCACTGGCCGGTGTCGTGACTGCAAGCGGCAGTGAACGGGCAGTCAGCGCATAGGAAGCAGGCAGCGTGTAAGCCAGATTATTGGTATAAGCCACACTGAAATTGTAAGTGTTACTTGCAACTAATCCGCTGATTGCCTGAGTGGTCACTGTGCCCGCAACCGGTGTCAATGCAACTACTGGTGTTGCGGCCGTCACATTGGTTTGGTAAACGGTATAGCCAGTAGACCCGGCAACAGGAGCCCAGTTAAGCGTAACCCCTGTTGAAGTCAGACTGACAACAACTGGTGCCGAAGGCAGCGTCACACTAGTCGCCGCTGCACTCTGCGGAGAATTAGCAACCTGTCCTGCAATGGCCGCCGGAACGGTCGCCGACACGGTGAACTGATAACTGGTCGCCGGCGTCAAGCCAGTGATAGTCATAGGTTGGGCCGCAACGGCTGATACCGCAGGCATAGGCACACCATTCTTGTACACCACGTAACTGGTGGCACCGGTAACCGGAGCCCAGCTCAGCGTCATGTTTGTGTTAGACAAGACCGTCGCTGTTGGTGCAGCAGGCGCAGTTACTACAGTCAACACCGGAGACAGCGCAGAAACACCGGCCGCTGTCGTGTAGGTCATCGCATACGTATGGACTGAACCTGGCGCCAATCCAGTAGCCGAATATGACAATGGAGCGGCGATCGGCAATACAACACCCGGATCTGGAATCGTAGAAGGGAGCGCTCCATCTATGTACAGTTTGTAACCAGTCGCACCTGCAATAGCTGACCAACCCAACGTTGCACTGCTACTGGTCACCGCTGTTGCTGTCGGTGGTGCAGCCTGTGTAGACGGTACGGTCGTCACGCTTAACGTGCTAGATTGCTGCGAGATACCACCGGCATTTTGATAAGCCACCGTAAAGGTGTAGGCCGTCCCGCCAGTCAGTCCAGTAATAGGCTGAGTACAGGTTGTTAAGTTGCAAATCGCTGTCGAGACCGAAGGTAATGGAAGACCATTTTGATAAACGATATAGTTCATGACAGGGGTTGCGCCATTCGGCACAACCGGCCAGGTCAAGGTCAGCCCTGTATCCCTTAACGTACCGGCTACCAGTGATGGCGTTGGCGACACATAAGTAGAATAACCAGCGGACTGAGCAGACTCAGCCGTAGCCGCACCCACCGTTTTGCTGGCTGTGACCGTGAAGTTGTAATTACTGCCATAAGCCAAGCCGGTAATAGTACGCGTCGTAACGACACCTGCAACAGGAATAACTTCCTTCACGCCATTGATATAAACGGAATAGCTAGTCGCACCGGGAACCGTAGTCCAGCTCAGTGTCACCGTATTCGCCGCAATACTACCGATAGGCGCAGCTGGCACGATAGGTGGTGCGAGCGCGGCCACCGTCGCCATCACTGCATTCGACAACGAGTTGTTCAATGCAAGCACAGCAGATGAAAGTGTCAGCGGCGCGCCCGGCATGATGACACTGAGCTTAGTCACTGGATTTTTTATCAAATCAGAACCCGCAGGTGCCTGTGTTTCAACTCCCTTGGCACCGACCGCACGTACCTGGTAACACTGCCCCGCCACACCCGCCGCATCCGTGTAGGTAGTAGCATTCGCCAAAGTAGAAGCAAGCAGAGCAAATGGTCCAGCGCAACTGGCTGCCTTCTCGACTTCGAACTTGTACTCTGTAGTCGAATTATCCACCCATTTCAACACATTACCCAAACCGCTAACCGTTCCCACCGAGGACAACATGGGACGCGCAGGTGCTGCCAATTGATCCGGAACACCTGCCGTTCTGCTAGGTTCAAACCATTGCCCGAAATCAGGACCGGGTGCACCTGCCACGATCGTGGTGTTCTGATAGAACGGGTGATATACCAGAGGACGCATAAAGTCGAACTCTTCGTGACCCAGAATATGGCAGTGCCAGGTATATTCATTGTCAAAGTTAGCTATCTTATTGACGACAGGTGTCGCCGACGGGCCACCGAAATTCGGATTAAACGGGATCAGACCCTCACCACCGGGCAAAGGCGAACCGGTCAAATCCCATTGACTGAAGCCCAACATTGAACCTGCCGGTTGTGCAGGATCCATCAGGCGCACACTCTCCGGCAGACCAAATCCATGCAAAATCTCCGGCTTGGGACGAACGGCCAGATAAATATCTTCCAGCGGATTCATCTGTATGGTTTCTCTCCAGCCTAACTCATTCGCATAAGGAGGGCGCGTATTTCCGTCCCAGCCCACGCGATTGATGATCTGCACATTCACCATGTGGATATGCACCGGATGGGTATCCACCCCGTTGTGGGTAATTTTCCAGATCTGCGTTTCACCACTGGTGATGTGCTCTGTTGCCTCATCGACATAAGCCACCGGCACCGTGGTCGCCGTGACCGCCGTAGTCAGGGGCAATTCAATACTGTAAGTGGCCGTCATACGACCGTAAATCGGGTCAAACAACTCCTGAATACCCTTGTTACGCACCGGCAAGGTGACCGAACCCACACTGGTCGTCATCAGGTTGGCCGTTGCACCGGTGCCGCGACTCCCTGTAAAGGTGACAAACGGCACGGCGTTGTAACCCGCACCAAAATTCGTCATGGCCATGCTGTTGAGCATACCCGACGTGGTCGCTTTACCTCCCTTGGCGACAGGTAGAACAATCGCTTTTCCGGTCATCGCTGTACCACCGGTAAAGGTCACCGTAGGCATAGTCGCAAATGTTCCGGGGAATCCTGCAGGAATTGTGATGCTATTAATACCGCCCGTGGTCGGATTAACTATCACAACCGGCGCACCCGCAGTAGCCGGTGTAGGGAATGCAGGTACTACGGGCGCTGGCATCCCTGGATGAGCTGCCAGGAAATTGGCAATATAGGTCGCCTCAGGCGCAGCCCAGTTTACCGCTATGCCGTCAGGCGTAGTACCACCCGCGAAGGTAACGGCAGGCGGCGTAGCATAATTCGCGCCCGTATTGCTCAGCACGATACCCCCGATACCCGCACCGACGACGGCAGCCGCACCCGAACCTGTAGCCCCTGGTGGCGGTGTAAATACCACGGTAGGATTGGTGATATAGCCATTTCCACTACTGGAAATAGTGGCGCCGTTGATGGCTTGCGCGCCGCTCGTCCCAAAAGTGACCGTGCCCAGCAGCGCCGATCCGGAATTGATCTTAAGATAATTATTGGTATCCGTGGTACCAAAAGCGGCGTTGTACGCCACTTGAGGCACAAACGGCGCTTCCTGACCAGTCTCCTTATAAGCTACCGGGGTTGCTGCGATCAGCGCCGTCTGCCCCTTCCACGTGACCACCGTACCCGCCGCACGTGCAGGCAGGACTTCAAAGCGCATCATGGTGCGTGAATTAGGACCGTAACCGGCACGAGTCGGCTCAGCGCCACCTTGACCACTATAGTCAGGATCGCCCGTGTAGTAATCTAAACGAGGATCAAATGCCGGGATAGGCTTAGGTGCATCATCATATAGAATCAAGATCTTACCGGCGTAGTTGGTAAAGTCCACCACCATGTCGGCGCGCATCGCAGGCCCGAGTAACAGGCCGCGTTCCTGCACGTTCAACATCGTGGTACTGCGCTTGTTGTACTCGTAATTCACCGGGGTGGAAGGAATCAGCACGGCTTGAGGCAACATACCGCCCTCTGTTCCAATTTGCAGAATATCCGGACCGACTGCGGCAGGATCAGGTACACCGGCCGCATGATCCATCCCTGAAGCCGGTCCCCAACCTGTATTCCTCAATCCTCCCGTGGTCGGGAAGATAACGGTGGATCCCACCGGATGAGTCGCATCGATCGCAATGGCGCGCGTCACCCCAACCATAAACGGCACCATAGGCACTTCCGTACCCAACACGCCGGTATCTGCAAAAACTGCCTGTGCCTGCGCCGAGGTAGTATCCGCCAAATACAGACCGAGATTCATAAAGTTGTCGTTACTGCCATTCAACATCATGAAGCGATAAGGTTTAGGCTCCACCGTGAGGGTAGGATAGGCAACACCGTTGATCATCGCGGTATCCGCAAAGGCTTCGGGCGTCTGCGTTACATCCCCGTACACACCGGTAGGAATCGAATACTGCGCGGGGAACACCGGCCAGAACCACGGACCCCAGTCCCAGCGTCCAACCGGATTGGTGCCATCAATCGAATTAGGGTCCTGATTGGTTTCATAGACGTGCGGGAACCACAAGTCACCGTAATGCCCCCAGTGCGTCTCGTCCCAGCGCGCATCCTGCAGCGCGATATCCTTAGGCACAAAAGCTTTATCCTGGAGTATCAGCGGGATAGTATCGAACAACCCGGGCAGCGTATTGGTCAAAGACGCAGCGCTTCCTACGGCAGCCGCAGGAAGCAATCCCATCTGGTTAATCATGGTCGGATCGAGCAGCAGAAAACCTGCCGCCATACCCGCATAAGCATTGATTTTGGTGATACCGGAAGCGTGATCGTGATACCACATCAAGCGACCGCTCATGTCGTTCGGATACATAATATTGAACGCGCCGTCTCCCGGATCCGTCATATCAGGAATATTGACGCAAGTCGCACCCTTACTCATATTGATAGAGGGATCGGAATACAGCACGCCGTCCGCTCTGACTTCACCGCGCGGCACAAGCCACTGATGCGCATTACCATCAGACAACCAGGGCGCATCGCCGCCGTGCAAGTGAACCGCGATACGGTTATCGGAGTAAGGCGTAAATCCGTCCGGGCCGACACCCGCGCTCTGTTGTGTATGATCGATCGGTAAATAATATTCGCCACCAGTGCGGAGCGTGCCGGGTTCTTGAGGGCCTGCGATACCACTGTGCGGCAAGAAATTATGCCAAAGAATACGCACCGCATTACCCTTCAAGGCAACGATGGTTGGGCCCAGATATTGCGGCTTATGCACGGCAAACACATAGTGATTCGGTAAATCGCTGTTATTCGGATCTATGATCGGCGTGCCATTTGGATAAAAGAGCTGATAATGCTCATCCATCGATCTCAAGGTCGGGTTCGCGCTCAAGTAGAAATTATTGCGAATGTAATCAGTTTCGATCTGAACATAGCCTCTCAACGCCGTACCACCTGTATAGGTTGGTCCCGCCGCCTGGCCGTTTAGTGGATTGGTTGCAATCCAACCCGGCGGATTCGTCGCGACAACCGGCGGCAAATCGCTGTGCATTTGCCCACGCGTCTGAAGCACTGCGATTTTGTAAAAGTCATCCGTTGTAGCTACGCCTTCGGGCGTCACCCAGGATTCTTTGGTCGTAGGAATACCCAGCGCAGGCAGCACGGTACCAAACAGCGGACCACCCACTGCAAATGGAATCTCCTGACCAATTTCGTTCGGCCCACCATCAACGTTAGTGGGCACACGACCCGAGGCCACTGTACCGAATGCTGGCAATCCAGGGAGACTCTTGAGACCCGGTATATCAAGACGCGGCAGGGCATTGACGAACTTGCGCAACGCTTTACCCGAATCACAGACACCGACGGAAGGATCATAGAAGGTATTAGGAATTGCCACACCTAGCGCATCCTTCACCGGCAGAAGGGGTGTGTGGGCCGTTCCCGTGCCCGCAACCCGAGTCGCCAACACAGGTTGAGACGCTCCAGGAGACACATAGGTAGCGGGTACACCCAACGCCGCCGTACCAGGCAACACATAACAAGAAACCGCGTCTCTCAATCCGCTCGGGCTATTGGCGTAAAAAGTCTGCACCTTGGTAATAAAGTTGGCGTTATCACCCCAACCTGCACTCGCATGAGCATAATTAACAGTCAATGGAGTGACCAGCGTGAGCGCCACAGCAATGGCGATCGGATTGCGCTTGAAATTATTCGACTTCGGTTTTCTCATCATTACCCCTATTTTGAACATAAAAGAACAAGGCACTCGGAAGCCCTGCTCTCCCTGCGACTTTTTGTCGCACCAACACACATTGTTCGATACTACAGCAATCTATATTTAATTTCTACTCTCCGAGCGCTTCTAATCTTCAAAAGAAAATTCACGCCCTTATATCGTCAATTGCGCACTAGGCCGCTCAACATTTCGCCTCATACGGTAGCAACCTTACACCAGGATTTCAATGCAACAAATCATCCAGGAAAAGCACTTAGAGAAGCCGGTTTATTCGTCTTTAGTCGTCACCGTCGCGCAGGCGGAGGTCCAGCGCCTTTATTTAACCGGGCTCCAGCTATCTCGGTACCGACAAAACCGAATAAATCAGTATCTCCTTATCGCACTTCATATCAACGACAACACCACCTCCCAGCCCATTGATTATTCATCGATAATTTTTTACAAAAAAAATTAAGATTTTTTTGCTTGCAATATTGCCGCAGAACACTACAATCAGCGTCAACCACTTAAAATAATACTAGATATAGTGGTTACAGAATTTTTCAAATCAGTCAATACAAAGGGATTTATCAATGACAAACAGCGCAGCCTATAGCGATTCAGCCGCTTTGCCCACCGCCGCTCCCGACACACAAGCGAATCAACAGTTAGATCAATATAAGGTCATCCGCCGCAACGGCTCGGTGGTCGCGTTTGAACCGGCTAAAATTTCCATCGCCATGACCAAGGCCTTCCTGGCCGTCAACGGCGGTCAGGGTGCGACTTCAGCACGCGTGCGTGAAATCGTCGAGCAACTCACCCGTGGCGTAGTCAACGCGGTGATGCGCCGCCAACCCCATGGCGGCACCCTACATATAGAAGATATTCAGGATCAGGTTGAACTGGGTCTGATGCGTTCCGGCGAACACGACGTCGCGCGCTCATATGTTCTGTATCGCGAAGAACACGCCCGCTCTCGCGCGCAAACCAAAAGTGCCGATCCGGTTCATGTGATCAATGTCACCGGCTTGGATGGCACTGTTCAACCGCTGGATCTGGATCGTATCACGGCACTGGTGCAATCGGCCTGCACCGGCTTAGGCGATGTGGTCAATGCAGAACTTGTCATTCGCAGCGCCCTGAAGGATATGTACGATGGCGTGCCTATGCATGAAGTACACAAGTGCCTGATTCTGTCCGCACGTGCGATGATCGAAAAGGAACCGGCTTACAATTTCGTCACCGCTCGCCTGTTGCTCAACAACATTTGCAGCGAAGTGCTGGGTGAAGATGTCGCACCCGCCGACATGGCAACCCGCTATGCGGAATATTTCCCGAAATACATCAAGCGCGGCATTGCGGCCGACTTGCTCGATGAGCGTCTGGCGAGCTTCGATCTGCCGCGTCTGGCACGTGAACTGGATGCCTCACGCGATCTGCAATTCGGTTATCTCGGCCTGCAAACCTTGTATGACCGCTATTTCCTGCATATCGGCGGCACCCGCATCGAAGCGCCGCAGACTTTCTTTATGCGCGTGGCGATGGGACTGGCTCTGAACGAGATCGACCGCGAAACGCGCGCCATCGAGTTTTACCGTCTGTTGTCCGGTTTCGACTTCATGTGCTCCACCCCTACCCTGTTTAACGCCGGCACACGTCGCCCGCAACTGTCGTCTTGCTATCTGACCACCGTCGAAGATGATCTGGAAGGCATTTACGACGCGATCAAGGAAAATGCGCTGCTGGCCAAATTTGCCGGCGGTTTAGGCAACGACTGGACACCGGTACGCGCGCTCGGTGCGCACATCAAGGGCACTAACGGCGAATCTCAAGGCGTAGTTCCCTTCCTGAAGGTGGTGAACGACACCGCCGTCGCGGTCAATCAGGGCGGCAAGCGCAAGGGCGCAGTCTGCGCCTACCTGGAAACCTGGCATCTGGACATCGAAGAATTCCTGGACCTGCGCAAGAACACCGGTGACGATCGTCGCCGCACGCACGACATGAACACGTCCAACTGGATTCCCGACCTGTTTATGAAACGCGTCATGGAAGGCGGATCGTGGACACTGTTCTCACCTTCTGATGTAAAAGATCTGCACGATTTATTCGGCACCGAGTTTGAAGCGGCTTACTCCGACTACGAAGCGCGCGCCGAACGCGGCGAAATCAAGCTGTACAAGACGATTCCTGCGGCCGGTTTGTGGCGCAAGATGTTGACCATGCTGTTTGAAACCGGCCACCCCTGGATCACCTTCAAGGATCCTTGCAACATCCGCTCACCTCAGCAACACGTGGGCGTGGTACACAGCTCCAACTTGTGCACCGAAATCACGCTGAACACCAATGAAGACGAGATCGCCGTGTGCAATCTAGGTTCGGTGAATCTACCTGCCCACCTGTACCCGCAAGGTCATGTGTTAGCCGGCCAGCTCGACCACGGCAAGCTGCGTCGCACCATCAATACCGCGATGCGCATGCTGGACAACGTGATCGACATCAATTACTACGCGGTTGCCAAGGCGCGCAATTCCAACCTCAAGCACCGTCCAGTCGGCATGGGCATCATGGGCTTCCAGGATTGCCTGCACCAGTTGCGCCTCCCTTACTCCTCGGATGCGGCGGTTGAATTCGCCGATCGTTCGATGGAAGCCGTCTGCTATTACGCCTACTGGGCGTCGACCGAGCTGTCCGAAGAGCGCGGCCGCTACGCCAGTTACAAGGGCAGTTTGTGGGATTGCGGTATTTTGCCGCAAGATACACTGGATTTGCTGCGCGAAGAGCGCGGCGGTTATGTCGAAGTGGATATGTCGGTCAGCATGGACTGGGATGCATTACGCGCACGCATCGCTCAATACGGCATGAGGAATTCAAATTGTGTGGCGATTGCTCCGACTGCGACGATTTCCAACATCATCGGCGTATCAGCTTGCATTGAGCCTACTTATCAGAACATCTTCGTTAAATCGAATCTGTCCGGCGAATTCACCGTGATCAACGATCATCTGGTTTCCGACCTGAAGGAACTGGGTCTGTGGGATGAAGTGATGATCTCTGACCTAAAGTACTTCGACGGCAGTCTGGCGAAGATCGACCGCATTCCGGCCGAGTTGCGCAGCCTGTACGCCACTGCGTTCGAAGTCGAACCGCTCTGGCTGATCGAAGCGGCATCTCGTCGCCAAAAATGGATCGATCAGGCGCAATCACTGAACATTTATATGTCAGGCGTATCGGGCCGCAAACTGGATGACACTTATAAACTGGCGTGGTTGCGCGGACTGAAGACGACTTATTACCTGCGCACACTAGGCGCAACTTCAGCCGAGAAATCGACTGGACGTGCAGGTGCATTGAATGCAGTAGCCGTTGGCGGCGGTGAAGTCCAAGAGTCGCAGTTCTGCTCGATTGATAATCCAGAGTGCGAGGCTTGTCAGTAGACAGCTTCACAAAAACAGCTTGTAGCCGGTAGCTTGGTAGGGTGGAATAAGCGTAGCGTTTACACCGATGATTGCGGTGGATACGTCGCATATGCGACTTTATCCACCCTACATTGACTACAGGCTTTCAGCAATAATTGTAAGGAACAACAATGTTAACTTTTGACGACGAAATCATTACCCCATCGACTTCGGCCGCTGATATTACCGCACGCTTAGCAAAGCCTGTCAGTAGCGCACCTGTTTTCCCGGCCAGCGCGACGACTGCCGCGATGCCAGCAACGGCGACTGAAACAAGCTCCACCGGTCGCATCCGCGTGGAAGACAAGCGCATCATCAACTGCAAGGCGGACGTCAACCAGCTCGTGCCGTTCAAATACAAATGGGCATGGGAAAAATACTTGGCCGCTTGTGCAAACCACTGGATGCCGCAGGAAGTGAACATGACGGCGGACATCGCGCTGTGGAAGAGCGATAAGCTGTCCGATGACGAGCGCCGCCTGATCAAGCGCAATCTGGGCTTCTTCACCACGGCCGACAGCCTGGCCGCGAACAATATCGTGCTGGGTTCGTATCGTCACATCACCAATCCTGAGTGCCGCCAGTTCCTGCTGCGTCAGGCATTCGAGGAAGCAATCCACACTCACGCCTACCAGTACATCGTGGAAAGTCTGGGGCTGGATGAGGGCGAAATCTTCAACATGTATCACGAAGTGCCCAGCATCCGTAACAAGGACGAATTCCTGCTGCCGTACATAGACGTGCTAACCAATCCTGAATTCAAGACCGGCACGCCGGAAGCGGATCAGGCGCTGTTGCGCAGCCTGATCGTATTCGCCTGCATCATGGAAGGGCTGTTCTTCTATGTCGGCTTCGTACAAATTCTGGCTTTAGGTCGCCAGAACAAGATGACCGGCGCAGCAGAACAATACCAGTACATCCTGCGCGATGAATCCATGCACCTGAATTTCGGCGTGGATCTGATCAACCAGATTAAGATGGAAAATCCACACCTGTGGACACAAGAATTCCGCGAGGAAATTCGCGGCCTGATGCAAAAAGGCGTTGAACTGGAATACGCATACGCCGAAGACACCATGCCGCGCGGCATCCTGGGTCTGAACGCCACCATGTTCAAGGAATATCTGCGTTTCATCGCCAACCGCCGCTGCCAGCAAATCGGCGTGGACATCCTGTATCAGGGCGCGACCAACCCGTTCCCATGGATGTCGGAGATGATCGATCTGAAGAAGGAAAAAAACTTCTTTGAATCTCGCGTCACCGAATATCAGACCGGCGGTACGTTAAGCTGGGATTAGTCCCGCTCGCCGTTTGAATGCACTTCGTCAGGGTAGTTGCGCCGTTGGTGCATGCAGTGAAAGATAGTGCAATCACCTGTTTGACGATGACGCACAAAGATCAGCGTAAAAGGAACTTTCTGACCGACGGGCAGTTCGCGAGTGCCCGCAACCAAGCCAGGACGACCAGAAACTGCGATAGGTAAGGCAATCAGCGATTGCGCAGCATCCTCAATGACACGGCGCATTCGCTTGGCGGCATGAGGATTGCGCTGTGCATACCAGGCTAGCGACTCCGCCAGTTCAGCGATTGCGTCCGGGTGCCAATCAAGCTGCCTGTTTCTCGCTCCGCGCATGATGTTCGATCATGTTGTCGAGTTGTTGCATTGCGTCCTTGTGTGAGACGCGCTCAGCGCTTTGCATCCGCGCTTTGACAGCCATGATCGCATATTCGGTCGCGTCAAAGCCATCACGCAGCACATGTTTGAGTACGTCTTCAGGGGTCCGCCCCGCCTCATTAGCCAGTCTCTCCAGGCGACGAGCATCCGTTTGAGATAGTGTTAAAGTGGTCATTACTTCCTCCTTATCGGCGGCAAGTATAGCGCATACCGGCAAGCAATTGTTTCAACGAACTCACGCCACGGCCTGCTCGACCAGCACATCCGCCAGCTTCTGCTGCAATCGGCTGGCAACCGTGATGCGGGATTTCAACTGATCGCACAGCGCCATCAACTCATCGACTTTAGCGACGATGCGGTGCTGCTCGGCGAGAGGCGGCAACGAGCAACCAAATCTAACAAGTTGGGATTGATTAATGAAGGGTTGATCCGATCCTTGCAATTGTCCTTGCAAATAATTTATGAACAATCCCGATTGTAAGAAGAAATAAAAATATTTTGAACTGACAGCATCACCATAAAAATTAAATTTCCCTACCCGCTGATAGAGAATAGCCGGTAAATCATTTTCAGTAATGATACAGACTTTCATTAGGCCATTTAAAAGAGGCCTATTTAATGCGACTAGAATATCCCCATTTTTTAGCGCCAAGTCAGGATGTTGATGTAGATACTCAAAAGGAAGGAAATTTTCTACGTCCCATTTTGTGTAACCCAAACTTACATTAGCAATTTGAAATAATCGAGCGCCTTCACCGCTATATTCTGATGCATTAAAACCTTTGCCTGAAACTAATGCCGCTAATATTCCAATACGGCACCATTCCCACCCCTTCGGCAGCTCAAACGGTTTTTCATCCTCCGTGATCGGCGGGAGCGGCTTGTCTTTTTTAATCTTACCTTCGGCGATCAGTTTAGCTTTCTCGGCCTGTATGCGTTTGAGCAGTTCGCTGGCGGGTTCGTCGTTTGCATCTTGCGGCACGAGCTTGCCCATCACGGCAAGTTGCAGCAGGGTTTGCTTGAGTGCGTCGATGCTGGCATCCGTCGTGAACAGGGTATCGAAATGCGCAGCGATGCGCTGCCAGTTGGAATCCCCCCCGGCTTCGCCTCCCCCCCTTTGCAAAAGGGGGGGCTGGGAGGGGATTAAGAGCGTACCGAGCAGATGGCTCACCAGTTTTTCATGTGCTTCGGTGGCGTTGCTGTGCTGGCTTTCCAACTGGTCGCACAGTGCCATCAATTCATCGACTTTCGCGACGATGCGGTGTTGTTCTTCAATTGGTGGTAATGGAATCAACCCGGAAAAGAACTGGCCATCGTTGATTGCGGGGTAAGCTATACCCATTTGCACCGACTCTACATAACGAACAAATACAGGGCTACGGAAAAAACTAAGGAAATACCTTGGCGGCATTAAGCAAAAAGGATGAACGATTGCAAAGGCCGTGCTTGCAATAGGTTCGGGCGAAAAATCTTCCTCTATGACGGCTATATTCAAAAGATAAGGCCGTACAGTTGAATATATGACAGTACCTTTCTTTACTATTTTCCTTGCCCGTGAAGGCGCATCTTCAGGCATAACCAATCCTGTAGACGAAACAACACCTCGCGTACTATCGATTGCTGATACTTCAATATAGGTGAAATTAGAATCAGGTTCTTTCTGTCCCCAATCATGTCCAACTTGCCCAACCCGCACCCACTCCCACCCATTCGGCAACTCAAACGGCTTTTCATCTTCAGTTATCGCCTCCAGCGGTTTGTCCTTCTTGATTTTTCCTTCTGCAATCAGCTTCGCCTTTTCCGCCTGTATGCGTTTGAGCAGCTCGCTGGCGGGTTCGTCGCTCGCATCCTGCGGCACCAACTTGCCGCGCACCGCCAGTTCCAGAATCAGCTCGCGCAGTTTCTTGATGCCATACACGCTACCCGCATTACCAGACGCACGACCGCGACCGGATTTCTTCTCAGTCTCCGCAGCCGTCCAGATGTCGATATGGTCGGTGATTAAGGTGGTTATTGTTTTCATGATGCTGTTCCGGTAGGTCGGGTTTAAACCCGACGATTCACGATAATATTATTGTCAGGTTAAAACCTGACCTACGCGTCCTTGCAGCACACCATAGTCAGTAGATTTTTAGCCCGGCCAATTTCTCCAATCAGCGATTGGAGTTTTTCAACTATCTGTATTTATTAATAATTTCATAATAAATCAAGGTTTTTAGCTGAAAAATCCATTGCATCCAGGAAACTTCGACGAATCGCCTTGCAGCTGAGCGAGCAGCAGTTGCCTGATGTCACTCATATTTCATCCTCGGCATTGGCATTTTCCAGCAGCGCGCGATCGCGTTGCAATTCGGCTTGCAATTGCGCTTCGGTGGGTAAAAAAGCACGGTAACGACTAGAAAACAGCTGCTGGCTATCGGCTAACAGGGAATATTTGGCGACCGCTTCGTTGCGTTCCGAACATAAAATCAGACCCAGCGTAGGATTGTCACCGTCCCCACGATACTGTTCCTCGAACACGCGTACATACATATCCATTTGTCCGACATCCTGATGAGTCAACTTACCGACTTTCAAATCCACCAGTAAAAAGCACTTAAGCAGATAATTGTAAAACACCAAATCAACGAAAAAGTTATCCCCTTCAACGCTTAGTTTCTTTTGCCTCGCAACAAAAGCAAAACCCTTGCCCAACTCCAACAGAAAAGTTTGCAATTGCTCAATCAATCCAGTTTCCAGCTCCTTTTCATAGAGCGTCGCACCGGGTTGTGCGCCTATGAATTCAAGGATGTAGGGGTCACGAATAAAGTCGCGCGGATCACTAGGCGCGTGCTGTTGAATCAGCGAGACCGCTTCCGTTCGCACGGACGCCTGATCCTGACTGGATAACAGGCGTTCATAAAATAAGGTGCTGATCTGCCGATCCAACGCAGCAACAGTCCAGCCTTGGCTGATTACTTCATTCGCATACCAGTTTCGTGCGGTTATATCTTTTACACGCATGAGCACCTTGTAATGCGACCAGCGCAATTCTCTCCACGCTATGGAGAGAATTGGAAATTCAAGATAAAACTGCCGAAAGTTCCACAGACTTTGCGAGGAATATCCCTTGCCATATTTAGCAGTCAGACGCAGCGACAGTTGCTTGAGCGTTTGCTTACCATATTCAGCACGCGCAACCCCTCCTTGTTCACTCTCAATAATCAGACGCCCAATATGCCAATAACTTTGCACCATAAGATCGTTGACGGTATGGCGTAGTTGTTGTTGCGCATGATCAATGACCTCACGAACTTGATCGAAAAGAGGCTCAATATTCACTGGCGTACTCATGCCTTAACGCCCTCATTGTTTATTGAGGACGCATTTAGCGCCTCTCCCAGTATCGATTTCAACTGGTTACGCAGGGCGGCAATGTCGTTCTGCATGGCAGCGTATTGCGCCAACAGCACATCAGGATCGTGAATTTCCTGCTCGCCGACATGCGGATTCTTGCAATCGAGGTTGTAGTTGCGCGCTTTGATATCGGCCAGACTGACTTTCCACGCCTGTTCATTCTCAACGCGATGCGCAAATCCATCGGATTCCACACCCCACCATGCCGCCTCAACATCAAACTCCTCGATCTTCATCGGCTTGGTCTTGTTGTAGCTCTTCACGCCTGCCGGATACGGATGCTCATAGAACCAGATGTGCTGCGTCGGCGCACCTTTGCTGAAGAACAGCAGATTGGTCTTGATGCCGGTATAGGGTGCGAACACGCCATTGGGCAGACGCACGATGGTGTGCAGATTGCATTCTTCCAGCAGCTTTTCCTTGATGCGGGTCTTGATGCCTTCGCCGAACAGAAAACCATCCGGCAGAACGAGGGCTGCACGGCCACCGGCCTTGAGCAACTGCATGATTAGCACCAGAAACAGGTCGGCGGTTTCACGGGTACGGAAGGCTGCCGGAAAGTTGGTTTCAATGCCGTCCTCTTCCATGCCACCAAACGGCGGATTGGTGACGACCACATCGACACGCTCCTTCGGTGTCCAACTAATCAGCGGACGCGCCAGGGTGTTGTCGTGGCGTATATTGCTCGGTACATCTATGCCGTGCAGGATCATGTTGGTGGTACACAGCAAATGCGGCATCGGTTTCTTCTCGATACCGAAGATACTGGCCTGCAACGCAACCTCGTCGTCCACAGTCTTCACATCCTGACGGCGGATATGCTCAATCGAACAGGACAGAAAACCACCCGTACCGCAGGCCGGATCCATCACCTTTTCACCGAGACGAGGATTGGTCATGCGCACCATGAATTCGGTGACGGCGCGCGGCGTATAAAACTCGCCCGCATTGCCCGCCGCCTGCAAGTCGCGCAGCAACTGTTCGTACATATCGCCGAACAGATGACGCTCCTGCGCCTTGTTGAAATCCACACCTTCCTGAATCTTGTTGATCACCTGACGAATCAACTGACCGGACTTCATGTAGTTGTAGGCATCCTCGAACACCGAACGAATCACATAGGCGCGCTGATCGCCGCCACGTGCTTCCAGAGTCTGTAGCGCCGGAAACATCTCGTTATCCAAAAACTGTTTCAGCGCCTCGCCGGTCATGCCCTCAGGGTTGGCCGCCCAGTTGCGCCAGCGATAAGCTTCCGGCAACGGGGACTGGTAATTGTCCTGCAACAGTTCCCACTCGCTTTCACGGTCGTCGAATATTTTTAAAAATAACATCCAGACCAGCTGGCTCAGGCGTTGCGCATCGCCATCGACACCGACGTCTTTGCGCATGATGTCTTGAATGGATTTAATCGTTGAAGAAATACTCATAGATAGGACTGCTTATAGATAAAGGTTAAATCAATCAGGCGTAGAGATGTTCTTCCAGCTCATGAAGGGCTGCCATATAGGCGGGCTTGCCACCAAAGGCTGACACCAACTCACTGGCTGTACCCATATTTTTGAACGGGTCGAGCGTGAGTATCTTGATGTCTTCGATATTTTGTATGCCTGTATCGGCATATTTTTCCAGCAGGGTTTCCAGCACTTTGCGTGCCTTATCGCCATATTTGGTGAAGTAATTGCGCTTCTTGACTTGTTCTGCGCGTTCACGGCGCGTCAATGGCGGCTGGTCGAAAGCGACGTGACAGATCAGATCGAACGCATCGAAATCCTTGCCGACCTCATCCGCCAGCGGTTCCAGCAACAAACCGTGTTCTTCCAATTCTTTCAGAATCGCGGCCTTACGATCTGCTTTGTTCCAGCTCAACAGAAAATCATTCAGCGAGGAATAATCGCGGCGCACGGTGGTGCGGGTGTAGTCCTTGAGCGATTCGGTAATCAGCTTACCTTCAGGACCGTAATACTGGACGCGTTCAGATACCACATACACGGTGACATCACCGAGCACGTATTTGACACGCCCAGTACCGGGTTCATAGTCACCGTCTCCTAATCCCCCCTCGCTCCCCCCTTTTGCAAATCCCCCTTCACTTCCCCCTTTTTCAAAGGGGGAAAGTGGTGCAGGCAGTTCATCAGGCGGTACGGGCGGCTGATCGGGTTGCGGTTCATAAATCATGATCGGAGGTCCATCGAACGCCTCGTCGGCGAACAGTTCGGTCGCCTTCTTGAAATCCATGATGGTGAACCAGTATTTGTCGTAGTCCTCGTTGATGCGGGTGCCGCGACCGATCATCTGTTTGAACTCGGTCATCGACTTGATGTGCTGATCCAGCACCACCAGCTTGCAGGTTTGCGCATCGACACCGGTCGTCATCAGCTTTGAGGTGGTCGCGATCACCGGATAGCGTTCTTCCGGATTGATGAAGTTATCCAGCTCGGCCTTGCCCTCGATCTCATCGCCGGTAATGCGCATCACATATTTGCGGCTTTCCTTCACCCGTTCAGGATTGAGATTGACCAGCGCCTGACGCATGCGTTCGGCGTGATCGATGTCATCACAAAACACGATGGTCTTGGCATAGGGGTCGGTCGCAGCCAGATACTCGGTGATTTTACGGGCGACCAGCTCGGTGCGCTTTTCCAGCACCAGCGTGCGATCCATGTCGATCTGGTTATAAATCCGGTCTTCAATCATCAGACCGTTCTTGTCGGCCTGACCTTTGCTCGGACGCCAGCCTTGCAGATCCTTGTCGATGTCGATACGCACCACTTTATAGGGCGCCAGAAATCCGTCGTCGATACCCTGCTTCAGCGTGTAGCTGAAAACCGGTTCGCCGAAGTAATAAATACTGGAAACATCGCGGGTTTCTTTGGGCGTAGCGGTCAGTCCGATGTGGGTGACTGAGGAAAAATAGTCGAGAATTACGCGCCAGGCTGAATCTTCCGATGCGCTGCCGCGATGACATTCGTCGATCACGATCAGGTCGAAGAAATCCGGTGAGAACTGCTTGTAGATATTCTGATCTTCCTCGCTGCCCGTGACAGCCTGATAAAGGGAGAGGTAAATCTCGTAGCTCTTGTCGATCTGCCGTTTGCTGATTTTGGTCATCGCAGCACCAAACGGCTTGAAATCGTTGTTCTTGGTCTGATCAACCAGAATGTTGCGGTCGGCCAGAAACAGGATGCGTTTCTTGGTGCCGGATTTCCACAGTCGCCAGATGATCTGAAACGCGGTATAGGTCTTGCCGGTGCCGGTCGCCATGACCAGCAGGATGCGTTGCTGCTCACGAGCCACGGCTTCGATCGTGTTGTTAATGGCATTCGCCTGGTAATAGCGCGGCGCACGGCCTGAACCATCATCGTAATACGGCATTTCTACGGCTTTGAGCGCCTGCTCAGTCGCAATGCCCTTCCACTGACAATAGCGTTGCCACAGCTCAGCGGGAGAGGGAAATTCGTCCAGCCGCAATTCGCGCTCGGTTTGATCCGCCAGTCCGGTACGGTCGTGAAACAGAAATCCATTGCCGTTAGAGCTGAACACGAACGGCACCGCCAGCGTCTCAGCGTAATTGAGTGCCTGCTGCATGCCGGAACCGACGCCATGGCTGTTGTCTTTCGCCTCGATGACAGCCAGCGGGATGTTGGATTTGTAGTACAGGATATAGTCGGCGCGCTTTAACTCGCCACGTGTGTGCAACTTGCCGCGCACGATGATGCGTCCCTTGGTAAAACTGACTTCTTCACGTATCTGGGTAAACAAATCCCATCCCGCACGAATAACGGCGGGCGTGATGAACTTGGTACAGATGTCGCGTTCGGAGAGTTTTTTATTGTCAGTCATAGGGAGAAAATATTCAGGTCAAGCGACCATGCCCGATGCTACCAGTTTTTGTCGGCGACCCGTCATATTAATGATTCACCGATCTAGGTAACCACTAATTTATTCAGCTTTTCCTTGATCAGATCATTTTAAACATCCGCACCTCACCAGCCTGCCTTTAAAGATACAATGTTCGCATCTGCTCGGATCGGTCAATTGTGCCCATCGCGAGTGACATTCGCAATATTGCCCGATCAATTGATTGAGCTCATAGCAGCGATTCATTATTGAATACACGCTCACGTGAGGTTAAGTTGCATCACCTAAAACCACTATGAATGCATTGAGTTATTGGCTATTTCGAAGCGGGAATCAATTGCTCACGACAATTGATCAGAACGGTAACAATATATTTCCGTACGGATGCGCTTCAGATTTTGGGAGTCCTAAGGATTCGTTGCTTGTCGGTACATGGCAGGGGCTTGCTTGCTATGCAGCTGAAATCGACAAAATCCCCGATGGTATTTCCGGTGAGTTGATGCCCGTTCGCAGCTTGTTCAATTTGCTTGGTGCGGAAGCTGTCTCTTTAGTCGGACGCGCCATGCAACTTTTAGACTGGCAAAAAAATCACCGCTACTGCGGCAGGTGCGGTGCACCAACCACAGTTAAAACGGGCGCATTTGCAATGTCGTGCGCGGGATGCGACCTTGTTGTCTACCCCAGGATATCGCCCGCCATCATGGTACTTATTAGTCGTGGCGATGAGCTATTGTTAGCGCGTAGCCATCGCTTCAAGCCCGGCGTATTCAGCGCATTGGCTGGATTTGTCGAGGCAGGTGAAACATTGGAACAATGTGCTGTACGTGAAGTTCGCGAAGAAGTGGGGATTGAAATCACGAATCTTCGCTATTTTGGAAGCCAGCCGTGGCCCTTTCCAGACTCTTTGATGGTGGCATTTTTCGCTGATTACGCAGGTGGAACGATCCAACCTGATCCCTTAGAAATCGAAGCTGCCGGATGGTTTTTACGCGACGCATTGCCAATATTGCCCGAACCGGTAAGTATCGCCCGTCAACTGATTGATGCAGCCACGCTATAAAAAATAAAGAGCCGTATTGTCCACAGAGCTCCCTTTCGATTAAAGAGGAATATTCCAAAAAAGGAACTAGCCAAAATTTCGTGTGCATACCATCGTCTCGTAGTGAGCGCGCACGTGAAATTATTTTTTATCAGTTGCGCGTTATTACACGCCAAAAATACCTTCGCCGTAGTTTTCGCTGAGGTCACTTTTCCGCATACGGTCATTCGTGAAGTACAAGAATCCAAACCAAACAGCACGCTACGCCATGATTTAATTAATGGCTGTGCCGGTGGTGGGAGTCAGGAAAGTGCGTATGTGTATGTGTCAGCGGATTATGCCGGTGCGGATGCCGATGCCTGATGCCAACTGAGACCGGAACATCATGATGATGCAGGTGATGTTCGTCATGAATATGCTCATGATCGTGCTCCATCGCTATATGGATGTGCGCATGTTGATGACGCTCCGTCAGATGCAGCCAGGTACCCAGCGCCATCAGCACACCAGCCCACATTAATTGATATGTCACTGCTTCGCCCATCAGCAAAGCCAGTATCGCACCGAAAAACGGTGCAACCGAGAAATAAGCCCCGGTACGTGCAGTGCCCAAGTGACGTAAGCCGATGACGAATAATGCCAAGCTGACGCCATAAGAGAGAAATCCTACTAACATCGCACCCGTTAACATCGCCAGTGGTGGCATAGCGGCGTTTAACGAGAAGGCAATAATTAAATTGACCGTGCCTGAAACTAATCCTTTGACTGAGGCAATCCAGGTGGCATCTGTCAGCGATATTTTTCGGGTCAGATTATTATCGATACCCCACGCGAAGCAAGCACCAAGAATCGCTAACATAGGCCAAGTTTCGACGAACTTTGCATCATTCGGCCAACTCAGAACGACGGCACCTGTCAGGATAGCCGCCATACCCAGTGCGATTCGAAGATCAAAATTCTCCTTAAAGACGAACCACGCTAGCAGTGCCGTGAATACGCCCTCGGCATTTAATAGCAGCGAGGCGCCTGATGCGGGCATGCCAGTCAAACCTATCATCAGCAACACTGGGGCAACGATTCCACCTGCCAAAATAGCCCCCGCAAACCAAGTGACTTCATTGCGTGGAAGTCGAACAAATGACGAGTGACTCAGAATGCGATACAGCGTCAATCCAAGCCCTGAACCCAGATAAAACAAGCCCGCCAAGAACCACGGGCTAACGACGTCGAGTAGCCATTTAGCTAAGGGTGTACCAGCACCAAACAATAGCGCTGCCATGAGTACAGCAGACACCCCCGGTTGACGTAAGCCATCGATCCATTTCATATATTCAATCTTGAGTCGGCATAAGTATCTGCGAAAAAGTCAAAAAATTCATTCAAGTTGCTGCTTTTGAAAATCCTTGAGGCAGCATCGACCAGATGGATTACTGGTTTCGCAAGAACACTGCCCGGCTTTAGTTTGCGCCATCACATAATTCTTAATCGATGGGTGGCGTTCATAATCAGCCTTGCTGACACCGAAACAATAACAAAGCTGAGCATGACTAAAGTGCTCTTTGAGACCTACCGTTGTGCGGAGTTGTGATTTTAAAATAGTTGAACCATCATCCCCGAAGTAGACAACATCACACTGAGGGTCATCGCAGAAAAAATAACGTACCGCTGTCGCCTCCCACGTCCAGGCTTCTTTAATATGATGAGCAATGGTACGTGCGGAAACTTCCGAACATTCGATGCCATTGACCGGGCAAGGAGATTTTTTAGGATGTTTGCCATGCTGACTATCTGATGATGAAGAACAACAATCACCCATAAGCACCTCAGAGAAAATATTTGGCAGAATCACTTAGTCGCGCGATGATCCGTCCAAATGATTTGAGTGGTGAGGACACCCAAAATCGAACGCACCTGAAGTTAGCACAGCTACACTTTTCTTACGGCCCGATATAAATATATCAAATTGTTAAATACCTTCAGAAATATAAGGAAAGCACAGGTCCACCAGCTTATTCGTCAGTTCCGAAGAGATTATCGGTTTACCGATAAAACCGGTCATGCCTGCCTGATCACAGGCTGACTTTTCATCCAGCGTGACGCCCGCACTCATCGCGATGATAGGCAAGTTCATAAACCTCGCATCCTGACGAATCAAGCGCGTCGCCTCCAGCCCATCCATGATCGGCATTTGTATATCCATCAGCACGAGGTCATAAGCCGTTTCATTGATACGCTTTATTGCCTCTTCGCCATTGTTCGCGATATCGACCAGCAAACCGATACGGGTAAGCATTTTGCTCGCCACCAGCTGATTGATCCGATTATCCTCAGTCAGCAGTACCCGCTTGCCGCGTAAAATCTGGGCCAACGCCCTAAACTCGGACGGTGCCCGGTCCGCTTCACGGCGCTGAATACTTGCCGGTTCGACTTCAGGCAAGGTGACACTAAAAAAGAAGGCACTACCGATACCAGGTTGACTCTCAACGCGGATATCGCCGCCCATCAATTTAGCCAGATTAAGACTGATGCTCAACCCCAACCCTGTCCCGCCGAAGCGACGACTGATTGTGCTATCTGCCTGCGAAAAAGGCTGAAACAAGCCTTCGATTTGCGCCTCGGACATACCGATACCGCTATCCCGAATGATAAAACTCAGCTGAATATCGGCAGATGCCGTTTTAACAGACTTTATTTCGAGCGTGACACTGCCATGTTTGGTAAATTTAAAGGCATTACCCAACAGATTGGTCAATATTTGCCTGAGTCTTAGCGCATCTCCCTTGATCAAACGCGGGATCGGCTCTTCCCGCACGATAGAAAAACCAACGCCCTTCTCCTCTGCACACATCCCAAACATCCGATTCAGTGTATCGAGCAAATCACCCAAATCGAACACGGCACTTTCTACGCTCAATTGGCGTACTTCTATTTTTGATAAATCTAGAATGTCGTTGAGTATCCCCATCAAGGAGCGAGACGATTCATTGATCTGACGCAGATAACTTTCCCGCTCTAGCAGATCGGAACTCTCCAGCGCCAACTCGGACAGCCCGATCACGGCATTCATCGGCGTTCTGATCTCGTGTGACATATTCGCAAGAAATTCAGACTTGGAGTTTGCCAGTTGCTCGGCCACAACCTGAGCCTGCTGCATGGCCTGCCCTGCCTGCTTCAGCCGGGTGATATCCCAATTAGTGCCTACCATTCGCAACGGCTTATCATCGGTGTCAAATTTAACCGTACCAATGGAGCGAATATTGCGTATCGTGCCATCCGGCCACTGCACGCGAAACTCGGTATCGAAATCTTTTTCACCACGCAACGCCATCTGTACACTTAAATCAGCCAGCTCAATATCGTCGGCACATACGCCGGATCGCCATGCTTCATAAGCACCACCAAACTGCTCGCGTTTGATGCCATAAAGCGCAAACATCTGGTCATCCCAGGTTATTACGTTGCGTTTCACATCCCAATCCCACACCCCGACACCACCAGCACGAGTGGCAAGTTCCAGTCGCTCACGCACTTCACGCAGCGCTTCCTCTCCCGCCTTTCGCTCGGTGACATCCGAGATAAAACCGTGCCAGATCACACTACCGTCCTGCTGTTTCTCCGGTCTCGCCTGACCTGCCAGCCAGCGCAACCCCTTGGCAGGCAGATTCACACAAAATTCCAGTGACCATGGCTGCACTAGGCGAGCTGATGTCACAATAGTCGCGAGCACCGCTTTACGGTCACATAACAACCATTTGACGGGAGCTGCATCCTGAGCGATTTGATCCGCTGTCAGTTCAAGTATGTCCACAATACCGTCGCTGCAATAAGGGAAGCTGGCTCGCCCGCCGGAAAACACCTTGAACTGAAAAATCATCCCCGGCAAATGCTCAGACAGTTCGGCCACCAATCGTTGACTGGCTGCCAGCTGGACATTTTTCTGCTGCATTTGGATGACATGCTCACGTGCCCGCTTATGCGACAGCCGTAGATTCAAATGAGACATGATATTGTCAGCCAACACCCTGAGAGCCATCAGTTGATCCGGGTTCAATTCACGCGGGACACGATCGATAACGCAGAGCGTACCCAGATGCTGACCACCGCAGGCCGCCAACGGTATGCCGGCATAAAAACAAATATTAGGGGTAGATGTGACTAGCGGATTATCGAAAAATCGCTCATCCAGATGCGCATCGACGACGATCAGCGGCTCTTGTTGAAGGATGGTGTGTGCGCAGAAAGCAATATCTCGCGAAATTTCCTTCTCATCGAGGCCGACGCTCGCCATGAACCACTGACGATTTTCGTCCACCAGACTGATGGCGGCGACAGGTGCATGACAGATATAGGAAGCCAGTTGCACCATCGCATCTAACGCCGCATCCGGTTCCGTATCCAGAATGGCGTAATCTTTCAACGCAGCGAGGCGGCCTGCTTCGTTATCCGGTAGCGTGGCAATTTTCATGATTTACCACGTTGTCTGTCAAGTGCAATTGATTATGCCACAAACTACTCTCCCACCTTATTTTTGATACTGATACACCGCCCGGTTATGCTCATTCAGGTTGCTGGAAAACTTGGAACTACCATCACCGCGCGCGACGAAATACAGGGCATCCGTCTTGGCAGGGTGCAGCGCGGCATTGAGCGCAGCCATCCCCGGCATGGCGATCGGAGTAGGCGGCAATCCACCACGTGTATAGGTGTTATAAGGGGTATCGCTAGTCAAATCGCGGCGACGCAGATTTCCGTCGAAACTCTCCCCTAAACCGTAAATCACGGTGGGATCGGTTTGCAGCAGCATGTGTTTGCGCAAGCGGTTGACAAACACACCGGAGATCATCGGCCGATCTTTCGCAGTACCGGTTTCCTTCTCCACGATCGACGCCAAAATCAAAGCCTGATAAGGCGCTTCTAGCGGCGTATCCGGACTTCGGGCCTGCCAGACATCCTGTACACGCTGCTGCATCATCTGATAAGCGCGCTTGAGTAAAGCAAGATCACTACTGCCCGCCGCTACCGAGTAGGTTTCCGGCAAAAACAGCCCTTCAGGATGCGTCTCGAAAGCCCCAATGTGCTGCATAATTTCCGCATCGGACAGAGTTTGTGAGTCGTGTTTAAGATTTGGCATGGCATTGAGTGCGGCGCGCAGTTGCCTGAAATTCCAGCCCTCGATGATGGTCATCCGGCCGGTCGCAGAACTCCCCTGCGTGATGATGTCGAGCAATTCCATTTTTGAGACCGCGTGATCCAGTTGATAGACCCCAGCCTTGATCTGACTTGCGCGCCCCATGGCGCGACCCAGCGCAACAAACAGCGTGGCGTTATCCAGCAAACCCTCCTTTTCGAACTGGCGCGCGATGGTGGTCAAACTGCTGCCCTGATTCACAACAAAATCGAAAGGCTGTTTAGGCGGTGATACCGGCGTGTAGACATAATAGCCAGCACCCGCAGCGGACAGCATTAGAATTAACAACAAAAACTTACCCATCAATATCCCCATTCTCGAGACCCGCGCGCAAGCTTGCGGCACCGTTAAACTTCAGCCACCGTGTGTTGTCAATGCGAGCGACCGGCCACAGACCGAACACACTGTTGGTTAAAAACACCTCATCGGCCTTGTGCAACTCATCGAATTCGACATTCCTCACCTCAACTGGCATATCGATCTGCCGCGCATAGTTCATCACGCGATCGCGCTCTACACCGGCCACGCCGCACCGCGACAGTTCAGGCGTAATCAGCCTACCCCGCGAGATGAGAAACAGATTACTGCGCACCCCTTCGATCACAAAGCCGTCTATATCCAGCAACAAGCCTTCATTCACGTCTGTGCATTCTGCCGCTGCCAGCACATTTTCCAAACGATTGAGGTGCTTGATACCGGCCAGACGCGGTTGATGTGAGAGGCGCAAGGTGCACAGACCCAGCGTCACACCGTCCGTCGTATAGCTTGCCGGATAGACAGGCAGAGGTGATACATCCCAGATATGAGTGAGTGCTGCATCGATAGTCGGCAGATAGCCGCGCATACCCTGCCCGCGCGTAACGATGATTTTTAATACCGCATCGGGATGGTCGGCCAGCAGACTTGCCAACTCAGCCGACAGACGGCCGAAATCCGGACAGGTGATGCCCAGTGTTGCGCAATCGTGTTGGAGTTTTTGGTAGTGTAGCGGCCAGTGCAATGCACGGCCTCCAGCGGAGCGCAGGGTGCGAAACACCCCGTCACCGTAGAGCAGACCGCGATCACGGATGCTGATTAAATCGCCGGATACGCCATTAATCAGCATCAGTAGTGAACGGGATCAGATTTTGGAAAATACCAGCGTACCGTTGGTGCCGCCAAAACCAAAGTTATTGTTCATCGCCACGTCTATCTTCATGTCACGCGCCGTGTTGGCCACATAGTCCAGATCGCATTCAGGATCTTGTTCAAAGATATTGATGGTCGGCGGTGAAATTTGATGATGAATCGCCAGCACCGAGAACAGCGACTCAATACCGCCCGCGCCGCCCAGCAAATGGCCGGTCATGGACTTGGTTGAATTAACCGCCATCTTGTAAGCGTGATCGCCAAATGCCAGCTTAATCGCATCGGTTTCGTTCTTATCGCCCAGCGGAGTCGAGGTGCCGTGTGCATTTACATACTGCACGGCATCCGGATTCAGTCCAGCATTTTTCAATGCATTCAACATACTGCGTTTCGGACCGTCACTATTTGGAGAAGTGATGTGGTAAGCATCACCGCTCATGCCGTAACCGGAAAGTTCGCAGTAGATCTTCGCACCGCGAGCCTTGGCGTGTTCGTATTCTTCCAGAACCAGCACGCCTGAGCCTTCACCCATGACAAAACCATCACGGTCTTTGTCCCACGGACGGCAGGCCGTCGCTGGGTCATCGTTGCGCGTACTGAGCGCACGTGCGGCTGAAAAGCCACCCACCGCCAACGGGCAAGTGGTCGCTTCGGCACCGCCTGCAATCATGACATCCGCATCACCGTATTCAATCATGCGCGCCGACTCACCGATACAGTGCGTACCGGTAGTGCAAGCGGAGACCATCGCCAAATTCGGCCCTTTCAGGCCGTACATGACAGACAGATTGCCTGAAATCATATTGCTGATGGTGCCGGGAATGAAGAACGGCGAAATCTTGCGCGGACCGCTCGCCAGATAATCGTTGTGCGTATCTTCAATCATCGGCAAACCACCGATGCCTGAACCGATATTTACGCCGATGCGTTCCGCATTCTGCTCGGTGACTTCGATACCTGCATCCTTGAACGCTTCCATTCCGGCAACCAGCCCGAAATGAATGAATCTGCCCATACGTCGAGCATCCTTGGCGGGCAAATACTGCGTGACATCAAAGTTCTGCACTTCTCCGGCAATCTGACTCGCGAACAGACTGGCATCGAAACTGGAAATTTTGACGATACCCGACTTGCCCGCGACAATATTTTGCCAGGCAAGCGAGACACCAATACCGACTGGAGAGACGATCCCCAGCCCGGTTACAACTACTCTACGTTTAGACAAATTAGCTCCGCCAACGGTAAATAAGGGGAAACCTAACGGGCATGGCAACAAGGCCACAACCGATTATGAAACTCTGCCATACCCGTTCCTTCTCCTCAATCCTCTCCCGCAAGCGGGCGATGAGACGAACGAATCGCTACGCGAGTTTCATAATTTAGAATATTACTTTTGATGAGCCAGGACGTAATCGATGGCTTGTTGTACTGAAGTGATGGTTTCTGCGTCTTCATCAGGAATTTCGCATTCGAATTCTTCTTCCAGCGCCATTACCAGTTCAACGGTATCGAGTGAATCAGCACCCAGATCGTTCACAAAAGAAGATTCGTTCTTAACTTCAGATTCATTCACGCCCAATTGTTCGGAAACGATCTTTTTTACACGTTGTTCAATAGACATTTTAAGACTCCCACCCTGTTGTAAATTAAAAATACAGCGCTAATTGTATCAAAGTTGCCGGATTTTCCCAACTACATCCGCAAAATCTAAAACAACTCAATATAATCAAATAGTTACTCTGAACGCAAGATGCGCATAGGCGACATTCTACCCAGCTTTCGCGTTGTTAGCCAGCCTGAGAGCATCACCAGCACCATTCCACCGGCAACGCCTACCAGCCAGATAAAGCCATCCTGTCGCACCGGAATTTCCAGCACGAAGCGCCCCAACCCCCAACCCAGCATCACCGCACTGGCCGCCGAAAACAGCCCGCTCATTAACCCGATCACGGCAAATTCCGTCAAATGCAAGCGACGCAACCAGGCGTTATCCGCACCCAGCGTACGCAAAATCGCCGCCTCGTGCAGGCGCTCATCCTGCGTGGAGAGCAAGGAGGCATACAGCACCGCCAGACCGCTGGCCAGGGTAAACAAAAACACCACACTGATAGCCTGCGAGACCTGATCGATAATTGTCCGCACCTGAGCGATCACCTCTACGGTGTCGATCAGCAGCAAGTTGGGGAATTTTAACGTCAACGCATCGCCTGTTGCAGCCTGACCTGGCGGCAAATAAAAACTGGCGAGATAACTGACCGGAGCATCCTGCAGCAAACGAGGCGGCGCGATGACAAAGAAATTCACCTTCATCGAGTCCCACTGAACTTTACGTAAACTGGTGACGGTGGCAGTAAAGCGACTGCCCGCCACATCGTAAGTCAGCCTGTCGCCTAAATGCATACCCAACGTTTTCGCGATCCCTTCCTCGACAGACAACTCCCTAAACTCCTCCCCATCCCTGATGGAGCAACTAGCCATTCGACTAAGCCCGCAAGCGGGCAAGTCGCTGGTTATCCCCTTTTCAAGGGAGTGCTTCCACCACCGCCCCTGCACCAGCTCGTTCCACTCCGGCATTTTGTCGGCATAGGACAGATTGAATTCCCGTTCAACCAGACTGCGAGCACGCGGTTCGGTGTAATTATCGCCGCTAACCGCCTTGTCGTTGATGGCGAGCAAACGTCCTTTCACCATAGGCAGCCATTGAGGAACAGGTATTTTCTTGTTGGCGAAAAAACCACTCAAGTCCGCCAATTGTTCCGGTTGAATATTCACCACGAAGCGATTCGGCGCATCGATAGGCAACTTTCCCTGCCAACTCTCCAGCAAGTCCGCGCGTACCAGTGTCAGCACCAGCAAAGCCATCCCACCTAAACTTAGCGCCACCACCTGAACCGCAACGCCAGCTCCCTGCCGCGACAAATTATTCAGCGCGTGCCGCGCCCCCGGCCATCTGGCAAAACGAGTCAATCCGCGCAATAGCCAGCGCGCCAATCCGGCAAAAACCAGCAACCCGGCTAACAAGCCACCCAGCACCACCAAGCCTAATTTGAGCCCTCCCGCCTGCCAGACAAACAAAGCAGCCAGCACCAGCACGGCCAATCCGTAAAGTATCCATCCGCTCACCTCGGGCGCACCCAGTTCGCGACGCAACACCCGCAAGGGCGGCACGTTACCCAATTGCAGCAAAGGCAAAAACGCAAAACCCAGCAACAACGCCAGCCCGCTGATTGCCGCCTTCAGCGCCGGCATGATACCCGGCGCCGGCAACAACGCATCCGGCATCACATGATCGACCAACCAAGCTTGAGCCAGATAACCCAACAGCAGACCTGCCAGCACCGCAAGCACACCGGCGATCAGGAATTGATACAGGAACAAACGCAATAGCTGCCCCTGCTGCGCGCCCAGACAGCGCATCACCGCACAACCATCCAGATGCCGCGCCACATAACGGCGAGCAGCCAGCGCAATCGCCACCCCGGCGAGAATGGCAGAAGTCAACGCAGCCAACCCTAAAAAGTGTTCGGCGCGTTCCAATGCCGTGCGAATTTCCGGCCTAGCATCCCGCACATCTTCCATTTTCTCATTGACGGTCAAGCGCAGCGCAACGCGAAATGCCGCCATCTGCACGGCATCCCCCGCGAACATCATGCGATAGGAGATGCGACTACCCTCCTGCAACAAACCGGTCGACACCAGATCTGCGTCATTCATCAATACACGCGGCGCAAAACTGGCAAAGCCGACTGACTGATCGACATCTTTTACAACCCGCGCCGCCACGCGAAGCTGACGCGCACCGACACCCACTGCATCGCCCACCCGCAAATCCAAGCGCCGCATCAATCGCTCATCCGCCCAGACCGTACCACTTGCGGGAAAGGAGGGGTGTCGGGATGAATCACGACCTACAACTATCTCGCCTCGCAATGGATAGCCCGCCTCCACCGACTGAATTTCGCACAGCAACACCCGACCGCCTTGCGACACCATACTGGGGAAAGTGCGACTCTCCACCACACGCAAGCCGCGCGCCACCGCCTGCGCCCGATAATCGGTAGAAACAGGCCGAGTTGAGGTGATACGCAAATCCGCGCCCAGTAAACTGGCGGCCTGCTGCGACAGCGCCATACGCACGCGGTCGGCAAACAAACCTACTGTGGCCAGACTACCCGCCGCCAGAACCAGCGCCAGCATCAACACGCGCCACTCCCCCGATCGCCAGTCTCGGCGCAGCAAGTTAAAAGATAAACGGAACACCTTAATCAGCCACCCGCCCGGCAGCCAGACGCAGTTGTTTGCCGCAACGCGCAGCCAGCGCTTCATCGTGCGTGACCAGTATCAGCGTTGTTTTTTGCAACTCATTTAATTCAAACATTAATTTTATAATCTGCGCGCCGGTTGCCGCATCAAGATTACCGGTCGGCTCATCGGCAAACAGGATTTTTGGCTGGCAGACGAAGGCGCGGGCCAGTGCGACCCGCTGCTGCTCGCCACCGGAGAGATGCTTGGGCAGATGATGGGCGCGAGAGGCAAGACCAACCTGTTCCAGAGAGACCATGGCACGCTGCTTCGCATCAGGGGATCCGCGCAATTCCAGCGGGAGCATGACATTTTCCAGCGCGGTCAACGCTGGCAGCAATTGAAACGACTGAAACACAAAACCCGCCAATTCACCGCGCAAACGTGCACGCCCGTCTTCATTCAGCGCAAACAAATCTTTGCCGTTCAGCATCACCGTGCCGCTGCTGGGTAAATCGAGACCCGCCAGCAAACCCAGCAGAGTCGACTTGCCTGAACCTGAAGCGCCGACGATAGCCAGACTCGCTCCCGCCTTCACTGAAAAACTCACCTTATCGAGTATCACCAGGGGTAATTCACCACTTACCACTTGCCGAGACAGGTTCACCGCCTGCACAATCACTGTCATGAAAAAATCACCTTTAATTTGGCTTGCTCTGATATTGCTGACCTGCTCATTGCCCGGTGTTACTCTTGCCGCACCGACGCCCGCTACCGCAAAAAACATTCTGGTATTCGGCGACAGCCTGTCAGCCGGATATGGCATCGAAGTGGCGGAGAGCTGGCCGAACCTGCTACAAACCGAACTCGATCGCACCCGCAGCGGATATAAAATCATCAACACCAGCATCAGCGGGGAAACCGCGCTGGGCGGGCGGCAACGCATCGCCAAACTGCTGGAACAATATCACCCGGCGATCGTCATTCTGGAGCTGGGTGCCAACGACGGGCTGCGCGGTTTCAGCACAGCCGATATCGAAAGCAACTTAGACGAAATATTAATGCAAATTAATCAGATACATGCACGCACCACACTGGTCGGCATGAAGCTACCGCCCAACTATGGCGAACCCTATATCACTCAGTTCCAGAGCATATTTCCCAGACTGGCAGCAAAACGCCGCGTCCCGCTGCTACCTTTTTTACTCGACGGCGTCCCGGCAGAACAATTTCAGGCTGATTACCTGCACCCGACCGCCGCCTCGCAACCGCAAATCATGCGCAACGTGCTGCAAGTGCTAAAACCCCTGCTGCGCTGAATCCTTCGCTCAAAACAACGAGCGCAAAGCGCGACTATGTTTTTAGGCGAAGACCCTTGCGGTCTCAATCCTGATTTACCGCAGCGTCATGGCACTCTTGGCTGAAAAGCCTGCCGCACTGACCACACCCGCGCCGAAGCGTTTCGCCAAACGGTCAGCAATACCTTCCTTGACGGTGAAGTCAACGATCTCTTCCGCCTTGATCACATCGCGCGCCACCGATTCGACGCTGCCGTAACCGTCCGCCAAGCCCATCTCAACGCCGGCCTGACCATTCCACACCAGACCGCTAAAAGTATCCGGCGTCTCCTTCAGACGTTTTCCGCGTCCTTGTCTTACCACAGCGATGAACTGCTGATGAATCTGTGCCAGCATCTGCTTAGCATACGCCTGTTGATCGGGACGCATAGTCGAGAACGGATCCATAAAACCCTTGTTTGTTCCTGCGGTCACCAGACGACGCTCCACACCCAGTTTTTCCATCGTTCCGGTAAAACCAAAGCCATCCATCAACACGCCGATCGAACCGATCAGACTAGCCTTGTCGACATAAATTTTGTCCGCTGCCGCCGCCACATAATAGCCGCCGGACGCGCAAATATCCTCGACCACCACATACAGGGGAATCGCCGGATACTTAAGCCGCAAACGGCGGATCTCGTCGTTGATCTGTCCTGCTTGCACGGGACTTCCGCCCGGACTGTTAATGCGCAGTATCACGCCTTGCGTGCCCTTGTCCTTGAACGCCTCCTGCAGGCCTGGAATCATATTGTCTGCACTGGCCGCGCTGTCCGATGCAATCACACCCTGCATATCGACCAACGCCGTATGCTTGCCCGTGCTCAACGCCGTTTCACTCTTGCCGGACCAACCCATGATGATGAACAGCATGAAAAACAAAAAACCAAAGGTCAGCGCCTTGAAGAATATGCCCCAGTGACGCGCACGACGCTGCTCCTGTATGGCCGACATCGCCAATTTTTCCAGCACACCGCGTTCCCAATTTTGCTCAGACATTTTATTCCTTAATAATCAATTTATTACAAACTACGCGTTATCCTTTAACCAGGTACGCAATTGCGCAAAGTCGTTCATCAGGCCCAGCGGTTTTAACGCCAGCAACTGATCGGCCGGATGCGCACCAAAGGAGACCGCCAGCATATCCACCCCGGCGTTCAGCGCCAGTTGCAGATCGTGCGTGGTGTCGCCCACCATCAACGTGCGCTCTGCACTGACAGCCAATTCATCCATCAGTTCAAACAGCATGGCAGGATTAGGCTTGGACATGGTTTGTTCAGCCGTACGGGTCGCATGAAAGTAACGTCCAAGGCCGGTCGATTCGAGCGCGCGATTGAGCCCCGCGCAATTTTTACCCGTCGCAACCCCCAGACGGTAGCCGGCTTCATGCAATTCGACAATCGTCTCGCGCGCGCCGTCAAACAAAGGTATAGCCTGATCCTGCGACAAAAAATGATGGCGGTAGCGTGCAATCAGCGGTTCATACATCGCGTCCGGTGCATCGGGCACTGCGTGACGCAGCGCCTGCATCAAGCCTAAACCGATCACATGACGCGCAGTTTCATCGTCGGGCACGGTCAAATCCAGATCACGGCAGGCGGACTGTATGGAACCTGCGATGATCGCTGTGGAGTCCATCAGCGTGCCGTCCCAGTCGAACACTATTAAGTCGTAACGTTTGCTCATTGCTATTTCGGGATAGTCAAAGCGGCGATGTTACCATCTTAGCGCCCTCGTCCCCAACCTGTGCCACAATACGGGTTATGCAAAAAACATCAAAAAAGAAAGCCCAGGGCGGGTACGCGAACAGCGAAACAGCCAAGCCGCGTCGCACCAATGCGAAAAACGCCGTTAAACGCAACGATAGCTCACCGCGCGACGAAAGCCGAAGCGATGCACCGTCTCGCGCCGAAAACAGGCCGGCGGCCAAATCACGAAGCGATTCGAGCAAGCCTGAGTCTGCGCGCCCGTCCAGAACTGCGCCTGACCGTACCGCTTCCAGAACGACGCCCGACCGCGCAGCTCCCAGAACAACATCGGATAGATCAGCTCCCAGAGCAGACGCAAACAAACCGCGTCGAGGCGCAGCGCCTGCAACTAGCAGGCCACGCGCACCCGTTGCAAAAGTTGAACCGGCAAAACCGCGCCGGGTCGGCACCAAGCTGTCCCGCCTGCTGGATTTGAACGTCGCCCCCGTCCAAGCCGCTGCACGCAAGGAGTCCGTGAAGCCGCGCACTACTGTGCACACCGGCAATACCCCGACGACCAACTGGCTGATCTATTGCCGCGCCGGTTTTGAAATCGATTGCGCGCAGGAAGCGGTGGCGCATGCACGCTCACAACGCCCGGTACTAGCAGAACAACCTGATATTGCGCTGGATGCAGGTTACGCTATGGTGACCATCAACGAACAAACGCTGGACTATCGCGAGCTGATTTTCGCCCGCCAGTTAATCCGCCTGCATCAAACCATAGAAACGCTGCCCGAACGCGATCGTCTTACGCCAATACTCACCGCCATTGCCACACTGCCCGGCAATTTCGCGGCTCTCTGGCTGGAGGTACCTGACACCAACGACGGAAAAACGCTATCAGCCTTCATCCGCCGCTTTGGCCCTTTGCTGGAAGAGGCGCTGCGCGAACAGGGACGCCTAACTGAAAATAGCCCCACTGAAAATAAGCAGTTGCCGCGCCTGCACCTGTTTTTCCCGGACAAGTCCTCCGTATTGATCGGCACCAGCGATCAATACAACAGCTCGCCCGAACTCATGGGGATCGCCCGCCAATCCATGCCAGCAGAAGCACCCAGCCGCTCCACGTTAAAACTGGCGGAAGCCATCGACGTATTTCTTGATAAAAGTGAACAAACGCGCTTGTTGCGCTCAGGCATGACTGCGGTCGATCTGGGCGCCGCGCCCGGCGGCTGGAGCTGGCAGATGGTTAAACGCGGCATACGCGTGACTGCGGTGGACAACGGCCCGATGAAGGGTGTGCTGGCAAATCATCCGCTGGTTGAACATCTGATGCAGGACGGCTTCAAATTCGCCCCCCGCAAGGCGGTGGACTGGTTGATCTGCGACATGGTTGAAAAACCGGCCAAAGTCGCCGAACTTATCGGCGATTGGTTCGTACAGGGATGGTGCAAACATGCAATTTTCAATCTAAAACTACCGATGAAGCAACGCGTTGCGGCACTGGACGCGGCATTGGGTGGCATCCGCAACAAACTGAATATGGACGGCATCAGCTACAAGATGGTCGCCAAACAGCTCTACCACGATCGAGAAGAAGTCACAGTATTTTTGAGCAAAACCCGAAACCGTTAAAACAACAAGGGCAGACTGCTCGGGTCTGCCCCAACTGATTACCCGAAGTATTCATCACTCATCAACTCAAGACTCAGGATGCGCTACACCAAGCTTGCCATCCAGCTTTGCGACAAAACTGGCCAACTCAGGTGGCAGCGGCGCACTGATCTGCATTGCCTCACCGGTTAACGGATGATTGAACGCAATGCTGTGCGCATGCAAAAACATCCGTTTCAGTCCATTTTTCATCAGCTCGCGATTGCGCGCAAAGTCTCCGTATTTGTCATCGCCTGCAATCGGAAAACCCAGATGCGACAGATGCACACGGATTTGATGAGTACGCCCGGTTTTCAAATGTGCCTCCAGCAGGCTGAAGGCTGGCAGCGTCGTGGCTGGCCAGTTTTTCTGCAAACAGAAGATCGTGTGCGAGGCCTGCCCGCCCTCCTTCACCATCACGCGCTTCTCACCCTGCGGAGTGTCGAACTTGTGCAGCGGCAATTTGACATGCTGTTTGACGTTATTCCATTGTCCCAGCACCAGCGTCAGATAGCGCTTGTCGCTATTTCCCTCCCGCATGATCTCGTGCATCGCGGTCAGCGCAGAACGCTTCTTTGCCAGCAACAGGACACCAGAGGTTTCTCTGTCCAGTCTGTGCACTAACTCCAGAAACTTGGCCTGAGGACGGGCACGACGCATCTGTTCGATCACACCAAAACTCACCCCGCTGCCGCCGTGCACCGCTAAACCGGAGGGCTTGTTGATGACCACCAGCGCATCGTCCTCGTAGATGATCGGTAATTCCAGCGCCGGAATATAAACCGGCTCCACTTCCTCCTTTTGCGCCACACGCACCGGCGGGATGCGCAGCAGGTCGCCCATTTTCAACCGATAGGTCTGATCGACACGTTTTTTATTCACCCTGACTTCGCCGCGCAAGATGCGATAAACGTGGCTTTTTGGCACGCCTTTCAAGTGGCGAAACAGGAAGTTATCGATGCGTTGATCCTCGCCGCTCTCGTCGATTGTGAGGAATGTGACAGATTCTTTGCTTAAACTATTCATTATGCTTATACTTCGCCGTTCGCGCGTTTTGGATTGGGTAAGTTTGGGATATATTCCCGCCGAGATTTTTTGATTCGTTCATACTAACCTAGAAGTTGTCCACGAATTGGTTTATGCAAGTCGGCCTGTCAGTAGACAGGAATGATGTTCGGTGAACATCGGCTCGCAAATACACGAATAAACACAAACAAATTCATATACAGTGTTCCCCGTCAAACGACGGACGTATGCAAGCTGTTGATTTGTTTTATAAATTTCGTAAATTTCGCAGATAATCTTTTAGAAGTAGCGAGTTATATCGTTGGCAAAAGCAATGGCGCCAAGCGCCTCCCCCGCCAACCGCAGCCCGGTTAATATCACTCACCGGAACCAGCAGTGATAGTAATTGATTTACGCGCTCAAAGCACCTGTGAATTCCGTAACGGGGCAGACGAGTTGTAACACCATAGCTGGTTGAGCCAGATGATTGCCGCCACAGAGGCGCAAGAATCCAGGAACTCCCCCCACGGTGCACAACGAATGCCACGCGACCCAAAACAATAAGACCAACTACTCGCAGAGAACCTATTTGACCAACCGTTTGTATATGCTGATACGCTGTTCGCACGATTGCTCCTCACTTACGCCGAAATGCCAGTAGCTTGAATCTTTCCCGTGTCAGAGCGCGGGAGAAAATATAAATGAAACGCATGTTATTCAATGCGACACAACCGGAAGAACTCCGTGTCGCCATTGTTGACGGTCAGAAACTCATCGACCTCGACATTGAAATTGCCGGCAAAGAACAACGCAAGAGCAACATCTACAAAGCCATCATCACCCGCATCGAGCCTAGTCTCGAAGCCTGCTTTGTAGAATACGGCGGAAATCGCCACGGCTTTTTGCCATTCAAAGAAGTCTCTTCGCAGTTTTACCAACCCGGTTGTCCTAGCCGCCCTTCGATTAAGGAAGCACTGAAAGAAGGCCAGGAACTGCTGGTTCAGGTAGAAAAGGACGAACGCGGCAACAAGGGCGCGGCGCTGACGACCTTTATCAGTCTGGCCGGTCGCTACATCGTTCTGATGCCTAACAATCCTAACGGTGGCGGTGTTTCACGCCGTATCGAAGGGGACGAACGCGCAGAACTGCGCGAAGTATTGTCTCATCTGGAAGTACCGGAAGGCATGAGCATCATCGCTCGCACCGCCGGTATCGGTCGCAACGAAGAAGAGCTGCAATGGGACTTGAACTACCTGAATCAACTGTGGACGGCGATTGCTGATGCGGCCAAGTCTGAAAAAGCGCCTTCCCTGATTTATCTGGAAAGTTCGCTCGTGGTTCGCGCCATCCGCGACTACTTCAATCCGGAAATCGGCGAAATCCTGATCGATACCGACGAAGTGTACGAACAAGCGCACGCCTTTATGAGCACCGTGATGCCGGACAACGTCAATCGCATCAAGCGTTACGTTGACGATGTTCCGCTGTTCTCCCGTTTCCAGATCGAACATCAGATCGAATCGGCACATTCACGCGAAGTGCGTCTGCCATCGGGCGGCGCGATCGTCATCGACCATACCGAAGCGCTGACTGCGATCGACATTAACTCGGCACGCGCAACTAAGGGTTCGGACATCGAAGCGACTGCCTTCAATACCAATCTGGAAGCCGCCGAAGAAATTGCCCGTCAGATGCGTTTGCGCGATCTGGGTGGTTTGATCGTGATCGACTTTATCGACATGGAAAACAGCAAGAACCAGCGCGACGTGGAAAACCGTCTGCGCGACTCACTGCGTTTTGACCGTGCCCGCGTACAGACTGCCAAGATTTCACGCTTCGGCCTGCTGGAATTATCCCGTCAGCGCCTGCAACCGTCGCTTGGCGAGAGCAATTACATCACTTGTCCGCGTTGCAGCGGTATCGGCCATATCCGTGGCACCGAATCTTCTGCCTTGCACATCCTGCGCATCATTCAGGAAGAGGCGATGAAGGACAGCAGCGCCGCTATCCACGCACAAGTGCCGGTCGATGTCGCCACTTTCCTGCTCAACGAGAAGCGTAGCGATCTGCACCGCATCGAGTCACGCCTGAAAGTGCCGATCACGCTGATTCCTAATCCGCATCTGGAAACGCCGAACTACACCATCAACCGTCTGCGTCAAGACGAGTTGAGCGGCGAAACTGTACAGCCTAGTTACACGCTGGTCGAGAAGCCGGAAGAGAATAAGGCTGAACAGGAACCACAAAAGGGTGTACGCGCACAGGCTGCCGTGAAGGGCATTACGCCTGTTGCACCGGCCCCAATGAAAACCGAACAAGCCGTTGTCGCAGCGCCTGCACCCGGCCTGCTCAGTCAGATCGGCGGCTGGTTCAAGTCGCTGGTTGCACCTGAAAAGCCTGTTGTAGCCCCCGTTGTTGCTCGCCCTCCACGCGGTCGAAATGACAAGCCTGAACGTACTGAACGCAGTGAGGGTGGCAACCGTGAAGGCGGCAACCGCAAACGTCGCGATCGCAATGACAGACCGGAACGTGCAACTGAAAAGCCAGCAGAAATTGAAAAACAGACGCCTGCTGAACCTAGGCCGCCACGTCCTCCGCGTCCACCACGTCCGCCAAAAGTAGCTGCGGAACCGCGTCCTGTAGAAGAAAAACCCGTCATCGAAGCACCAGTCATTCTGGCGCCCGTTGAAGGTGAAGGTGAAACGGAAGCCGAAAAGACTGAGAAGAGCAGCGCTCGTCGTCGCGGTCGTCGCGGTGGTCGTCGCGAACGTGAAAAACGCGAAGTCGTGCCAGGTCAAGAGACTGAAGGCGCAGCAGAAGGTACGTCCGTCGTTGAAGCGCCGCGCAAGCCGACAGAGTATGTGGCGATGCCCAGCAATATGACCCGTGCTGCTGAGGTGATCGCGCCTGTTGCAAGCGCACCGGTTGCTGCCCCGGTAGCTGCTCCAGCACCTGTTGCGGTGGCAGTCGAAGTGGCTGCACCAGCCGAAGCTGTTGCCGAAGTAGCCGCACCGGTTGAAGTCATTGTAGCCGCCCCTGTTGAAGTCGCAGCTCCTGTTGAAGTAGTTACTACTACCACGGCTCCTGTCGTCGAGACCCCGAAGCCGACTGCACCGGTATCTGAACTAGTGCAAATCGAGACCGTGGCGAGCAAAGTCGCTGTGATCAACGAAGAACCGGCAGCCAGACCGGCGCCAGTTAATCGTCGCCGTGCCCGTCCGCTTGAGGTATATGTAGAAAATGAACCACTAGTACAAATCGAAACACAAAACCCTAAGGTTTAAGTCTCGAGCAATAAGAAAAGCCGCACAACCGAAAGGTTGTGCGGCTTTTTACTTATTAATCACAAGTTACAAATCGTTCTGTCTGATGTGTTGTAGCAACGATTGCGCGGCATCTTCCACCATATCCAGCACATGCTCAAAGCCCAGCGCTCCGCCATAGTAAGGATCGGGCACTTCCTCTTCATTGTGATGACGTGCATAGTCGAGAAACAACTGTACGTGCTTTTTGCAACCGCGCGGCGCCAGATATTGCAATATCGCTAGGTTTGCCTTATCCATCGCCAGCACATAATCGAAACGCTCAAAATCAGACTTATCAACTTGTCGCCCGCGCAGACCATTCATCTGATAGCCACGCTGTCCTGCCGCCTGCTGGGAACGCAAATCCGGTGCGTGACCGATATGATAATCGTGTGTACCTGCCGAATCGATAAAAATAGCGTCAGTTAAGCCAGCACTCTCGACATAGTGACGAAACACCGCCTCCGCCGTGGGAGACCGGCAGATATTGCCCATGCAGACAAACAGAACAGAAACCTGATGCGTCATTTCATTTATTCCAAATTGAATCCATAAAACCAAAAAACCGGCCTGCGCCGGTTGATCGGGTCATACTAAAACTTACAAACGGCCGATTTTCGGCAGATCGCCCACCAAAGGTGCGACGTAATCGATCCACGCCTGGGTCACATCGTTACCCGCGGCATTGATGTACTCATCGCCCATCTCGGTCGCGACGCGTGCCACGGTCGATAAAGGTGTGATGAAACATTCGCTGGTATAAGGCACGCTAGATAAACGGCGAATCGCCACTGATCCTGGCTCACCGGTAGTTGCCGCATGATTCACTGCATACTCGCCCACGGCGCGCGCCTCACTGGAATCAACAGGAGAGATAATGGTCGGGAACGAACGTTGCAGATAACCAAAAGTATCGGCACGAACGCGCACTTTCTGACCGGGGAAGGCTTCTTTGACCAGCGCGGCCAGCGTATCGCCCAAGGCACCGCTGCCGGACAACTGGATATTGCCGTGCGAGTCGCGTTCACCACTAGTCGAAATCGGATTCCCGTCCTTGTCGGTAATGCCTTCGGAAACCGCAATCACGCAGCGACCGTATTTCGCCATCACATCGCGCACATCCTGCTGGAAAGACTCGACGTTGAAAACACGCTCCGGCAGATAGATCAGATGGGGGCCATCGCCTTCCGCCTGACGTGCCAATGCGGCGGCTGCGGTCAGGAAACCCGCGCTGCGCCCCATCACCACGTTGACCTTGATCCCCTGCAAGGCATTATTGTCTCTGTCGTCACCCATAAAAGCCAGCGCAACAAAACGCGCAGCCGATGCATAACCCGGGCAGTGATCAGTCACGCGCAAATCGTTATCGATGGTTTTGGGGATGTGTACCGTACAGAAATCGTAATTCGCTTCTTTGGCCATCTCGGCGATGATATGCGCCGTTTCGGCTGAATCATTACCGCCGATGTAAAAGAAATAACGCACATCGTTTTTCTTGAACACCTCAAAGACTTTTTCACATTCAGCACGGCCCGGTTTGAGACGAACAGAACCTAACGCAGCAGCCGGCGTCGTCGCAACCAATTCGAGCTGTTCAATACTCTGCGTAGTCAGATCGACGAAGTCTTCCTTCATGATCCCGGCAATACCGTGGCGCGCACCCAAAATCCCTGTGATATTCGCCTGCTTGCGTGCAGCCAGAATGGCGCCGACCAAAGACTGATTGATCACAGCGGTCGGACCGCCTGACTGGCCGATAACCATTTTACCGATAAGTTTTGCTTGCGTTGTCATTGCGCCATCTCCTTGAGTAAAGTCCCATCATTTTAACGCAATTCCGCGCAGCGACAGCGTCCGGCATCGCTTATAATAAAGCTGTTTTTAATTATTAACTTTCTTAAGGAGTCACTATGAGCTTGCTGAACGTACGCCCCGGAAATAAACTACCTCATGAATGCAATGTCATCATTGAGATTCCCAAACACGCCGATCCTGTCAAATATGAAGTGGATAAGGCCTCAGGCGTACTGGTAGTAGATCGTTTCATCGGCTCCCTGATGCGCTATCCTTGTAACTACGGCTTCATCCCTGAAACCATCGCTGACGATGGTGATCCAGTCGACGTTCTGGTCATTACCCCATTCCCTATCGTACACGGCGCGATCATCGCCTGCCGTCCAGTGGGCGTATTGCAAATGAGTGACGAAGGTGGCGACGATGCCAAGATCATCGCGGTTCCTGTCGACAAACTCACCCCGCTCTACCACGAAATTAAGACTTACGAAGACCTGCCTAAGATCACATTGGAACAGATCAAGCACTTCTTTGAACTGTACAAGGCGCTAGAGCCAGGCAAATGGGTCAAGATCAGGGGTTGGGAAGGCGTTGAAGCTGCGCACACCGAAATTATTAATGGTCTTGCGGCCTACAAAAAATCCATCGCGGAAAAATAATGACCGCGCAAATCATAGACGGCAAAGCCATCGCTATGCAGGTGCGTGCCGAGTGGAAGGTGCGTGCAGATAGCCTGATTGCACGCGGCATTACGCCCGGCATGGCGGTCATCATCGTGGGCAACGATCCGGCCTCCAAGGTCTACGTGGCCAACAAGGTACGCGCCTGCGCGGAACTTGGGCTGTATTCCATCCACGTGGAACTGCCTGCCGACACGACGGAATCAGCGTTGCTCGCCGAAGTCGAAAAACTGAACAACGATCCCAAGATCCACGGCATTCTGGTGCAATTGCCACTGCCTAAACATCTGGATTCGCATACGGTGATCGAGGCGATTAATCCTGACAAGGATGTCGATGGTTTTCATCAGATGAATGTTGGTGCATTGGTCACGGGTGAGACACCTTTCCCTTCTTGTACGCCTTACGGCGTGATGGTAATGCTGGAAAAAACCGGCATCGCGATCGAAGGGAAACACGCGGTGGTGGTCGGTCGCAGCAATATCGTCGGTAAACCAATGGCGCTGCTGTTGCTGCACAAAAACGCGACCGTGACGATCTGCACCTCCAAGACCGTGGATTTGGCTAAATACACGCTGGATGCTGATATTCTGGTGGCAGCGGTCGGTAGGCCTAACTTCATTACCGGCGACATGGTTAAGCCAGGTGCGGTAGTGATCGACGTGGGTATCAATCGCAACACCGATGGCAAATTGTGCGGCGACGTGGACTTTGCCAGCGTGAAAGAAGTCGCAGGCTATATCACCCCGGTTCCGGGTGGTGTAGGCCCGATGACGATCACCATGCTGGTTGCCAATACAGTTCGTGCCGCAGAACGGTTGTCGGAAAAATAAGCATTTCAAGGCTGATGTAATGAATAAGCCGGCTATGCCGGCTTATTCATTTAATATATATTTAATTTTTAGCCTATTTTTATCTTTTCGAAAGCATACCAGACCTGAGCCAGGATTTTTAGTTCGGCGGCAATATCGGCACCACCCTCCAGCTTATGCTCCATCACCATCGCTGCCTCCTGTATCTTCACAGCCCCTAGATTCCCAGCAACCCCTTTGAGGGAATGTAACTTTTGCTTCACTGCTATCACATCACCCTGAACAAGTAAATTTTGAATTTCATCGGGTACACCGGCAAATTCCTTACGCATGGTTTGTATCAAGTCCATCAGCATCCCGCTGTCGCCCAGCAACTCGGCGACCTCAGCCAAACGTTGCGCATCGAAACCTTCCATACACTCCCCCCTGCATTTTCATCGACCGTCAAATCGAGCTTTTCCATTGGAGCTAAATTTCTAATGGAAGCCATTAGCCTTGGTCACAAAATTTACCTGAAATATTTACGACAGAAATAATCGAGGATTGAGGTGTAAAACAACGCAAAACAGCTTGAAGCAATCAGGATTTATTTCTTAATGCGATCAAGATTGCCCATGCGCCTAATCCAAGATAACAGAGCAGAGACCATTGAGGTATGCCCAATCCCAGAAAACTCCATACTTTCACCGCACACTCACCGGAACCGTGCAACAATTCTTTGAGCACATTGGCCATCGGCATGGTTTCCAGCATATAGTCCAGACCCGGGCCACAGGCGGGCACCTGATCGGGCGGCAGAGACTGTATCCAGATATGACGTGCGGCAACGCCCACACCTGACAACGCGAGAAAACCGATCACGGCAGCGTAAATCTTCTTACCCAAACGAGCCGGATTGTGCAATGCAGCAAGGGCGAATACACCCAAAATAGCGATAAAAAAAACACGCTGCACCATACAAAGCGGACAAGGATCGAGATGTTTCACGTATTGCAGAAATAGACCAAAACCCATCAATCCGCAGCCATACAATGCGCCCGCCAGATAGAGCCAACGATTTGAAATATTCCCCAATAAATTCAACATATTATTCAGCCTCATCGATCCAGGTCGCCTGGATCGCTTCAAGCACTTTTTCACCGCCATGGCTGTGATCGTCATCAAAGCCGTCCAGATCGACCACCTTGTTGTGCAGATCGACAAAACGTATTGTGGCCGGATCGATGTCCGGAAATTTTTCACTAAGCGCGATGGCGATGTCGCGTACGTCTACCCATTTCATATTAGCCTTCTTTCACCATGTTGATACTGTATTTAGGAATTTCCACCACCAGATCGACATTCGCCACCAGCGCCTGACAGGACAAACGGGAATTTGGCTCCAGCCCCCACGCCTTGTCCAGCATATCGTCTTCCAGCTCTTCAGCGGAATTAAGTGAGTTCAAGCCTTCGCGGATGATCACATGACAAGTGGTACAAGCGCAGGACTTTTCACAGGCGTGCTCGATATCCACACCGTTTTGTAACAGTGCATCGCAAATGGAAATACCTGGACTCACGTTGAGCAACGCACCTTTGGGACACAGTTCTTCATGCGGTAATACGATAATTTGCGTCATTTTTTGATTCCGTTATTTGATTTCCAGATCGGAAATATTCATGCCCGACAATACCCGCTTCACGCTCTTGTCCATACGTGCCTGCGCAAAGCTGACCGTCGCGTCATTCAAGGTGGTCACCGCACGTTTGATGGCCAGATGATCAGCCAAAGGCAGTGTAACCTTCAAAGCTGTCATGCGGCTTTCAATCTCCGAACGCTGCGACTCACTCAGCAATGATCCATCCTGATCCAGCGCGTTCTGCACCGCATCGAGCAATTGGTTCGCTTCCGTCTGTTGCTCGCGATGTGCGCGCGCCTGCATGTCATCCTGTGCATGCTGCGTGGAATCCTGCAACATACGCGTGATCTCAGCGTCCGACAAACCGTAGGAAGGCTTGACCACGATTGCCGCTTCTACACCGCTTCCCATCTCGCGCGCCGCCACATTCAGTAATCCGTCCGCATCAACCTGAAAAGTTACCCGGATGCGTGCCGCGCCTGCCACCATAGGCGGAATACCACGCAGCTCAAATTGTGCCAGCGAGCGACAATCACTCACCAGTTCGCGTTCACCCTGCAACACATGCAGACTCATCGCGGTCTGACCGTCCTTATAGGTAGTGAATTCCTGCGCTCGCGCGGTCGGTATCGTACTGTTACGCGGAATGATCTTCTCGACCAGCCCGCCCATGGTTTCCAGCCCTAACGAGAGCGGAATCACGTCGAGCAACAACCAGTCGTCGCTGCTACGGTTACCCGCAAGCAGATTAGCCTGTATCGCCGCGCCCAGCGCCACCACTTTGTCCGGATCGAGGTTAGTGAGTGGCGTTTGCCCGAAAAATTCCCCCACCGCGTGTTGTACCTGCGGCATGCGGGTAGCGCCGCCTACCATCACCACACCTTTGACTTCATCCACGCCCAGTTTGGCATCGCGCAAGGCGCGGCGCATCAGTTGCAGGGTGCGCTGAATCAAATTGGTCGACATCTCTTGGAAGTCGGTACGCGTAATGACGTTATCGATGATCTCGCCGCTGGACAACACCGCCGTGATGCGCGCATCAACATGTTCGGTGAGCTGTTCCTTGGCGGAGCGCGCCAGCGTCAACAGCAACCGGGTATCCTGAGGACTCAATACGGACAACTGATTCTTTTCCAGCAACCAGCAATGGATGCGCTGATCGAAATCGTCACCGCCCAAGGCGGAATCACCGTTGGCCGATAACACTTCGAATACGCCGCGCGACAGGCGCAAAATGGAAATATCGAAGGTGCCGCCGCCCAGATCGTAGACCGCATACACGCCTTCCGAGGCGTTATCCAGACCGTAGGCGATCGCTGCCGCCGTCGGCTCATTGAGCAGGCGCAACACATTGATGCCAGCCAGCTTTGCGGCATCCTTGGTCGCCTGACGCTGTGCATCGTCGAAATAGGCCGGCACAGTAATCACCGCCCCCACCAGTTCACCGCCCAGCGACTCTTCGGCACGCAGGCGCAACACCTTGAGGATTTCGGCTGACACTTCTACCGGGCTCTTGACCCCGGCTACGGTACGCAATTGCAACATGGAACCGGTATCCACGAAGCGGTAAGGCAAACGACTGGTATCGCCAATATCGGCTAAACTGCGCCCCATAAAACGCTTGACCGAGACGATCGTGTTGACCGGATCATCGCTCTGCGCGGCTTGTGCGGCTTCACCGACCACCACATCAGTCGCATAGCGCACCACAGAAGGCAGCATTGCACGACCGTTTTCATCATTGAGTACCACGCTGATCCCGTTGCGGACCGTCGCGACCAGAGAATTAGTCGTGCCAAGATCGATGCCTACCGCCAGTCTGTGCTGGTGCGGGGCCGTGCTTAAACCGGGTTCGGAAATTTGTAGTAAAGCCATGTCAAGTAGTGAGTCTTAATTGGGGAGTAGCGAGTGGGAAGTGGAGAATGGGAAGTCGGCATACCCTCCACTACCTACTATCCACTATCCAGTCTTTTAGTTGTCTAGTTCGTCGTAAGCGGAAGCAATTTCTTCCGCCAGTTTTTCCATAAAACGCAGCTTGCGCACTAGACCTGCCGCAGCCTGATAATTCTGTACGGTATCGATTTGTTCCGCGAGTTCAGCTTCGAGCGCTCGCGTATCGGTCGTCAAGTGTGCAGCCTGCTCATCCAGCGCCGAGATATCCTGTGCTTGCAGTGCAGCTTCCACCGCTTCGCGTAATTCCATCTGCGCCATGAGAAAATCAATCGGCATCACCGTATTGGTTTCTTCCTGCGTATCCACATCGTGGAGCGATAACAGATAGCGCGCCCGCCTGATCGGACTTTTCAATGTTTGATAGGCTTCATTCACCAGCGTGGAGCGCTGCATCGCGAGCCGCTGCTCAGCGTCAGACAAATGCGCTGACTTATCGGGATGCACCCGGGCCTGCAAAGCACGAAACTGAACCTCCAGCCCGGCACTATCCAGGTGATAACAGCGATTCAATCCAAATAGATTGAAAAAATCTTTCGAAAAATCAAATGACTGCATTAAACTTAAAATCTCGCGTAGCGCAACGTTTGTCCCTTCCCCCGCGAGCGGGGGATAAGCAGCGACTTAACTGGCGTTGTATGCCAGTTAAGTCGAATGGCTAGTTTCTTCATCAAGGTTCGGATGAGGGGAACGGGCATGATAATTTCATGGTTAAAGATGACTTGTTTATAGTGCCCGTTAAACTTGAAAACTCTCGCCGCAGCCGCAGGCGTTCTTCACATTCGGGTTATTGAACTTGAAGCCTTCGTTCAATCCTTCACGGGTGTAATCGAGTTCCATACCTTCGATGTAGGGCAGACTCTTGGCATCGACCAGCACGGTCACGCCGAAGCTGTCAAATTGCAAATCTTCAGCATCCAGCGCATCAGCAAACTCCAGCTTATACGCCATGCCCGAACATCCGCTGGTCCGCACCCCGATGCGCAGCCCGATACCGCGACCACGCTTGGCAATGAAATTTTTCACATGGTTGGCTGCCGCCTCAGACAATGTCACGCCCACATTCTTCTCCTTAGCAACTGCCGGTACAGGCTGCAGTTTCAACATTCTTACCTTGCTTAGCCTTGTAATCGGCCACCGCCGCCTTGATAGCGTCTTCCGCCAGAATCGAGCAGTGGATTTTCACCGGTGGCAAGGCCAGTTCTTCGGCAATATGCGTATTCTTGATTTCCAGCGCCTGCTCCACCGTCTTACCTTTGACCCACTCGGTCACCAGAGAACTGGACGCAATCGCCGAACCGCAACCATAAGTTTTGAATTTTGCGTCTTCAATGATGCCGTCTTTACCGACCTTGATCTGCAACTTCATCACATCCCCGCAAGCCGGTGCGCCGACCATACCGGTACCCAAACCTTCGTCATCCTTGCCGAACGAACCGACGTTGCGTGGATTTTCGTAATGATCCAATAATTTTTCGCTGTATGCCATTTTAGTGCTCCTTATCAGTCGCAGACGTAAGACGTAAGTGCTTAGTTGTAAGTTGATGTGCAACTCACGACTTACGTCTAACAACTGCTTTTAATGTGCAGCCCACTGCACGGTGTTCAAATCAATACCGTCCTGGTACATTTCCCAAAGCGGCGACAATTCACGCAACTTATCGATCTTGCTCTTCATCAACGCGATCACGTAATCCACTTCTTCTACGGTGGTAAAACGTCCCACCGTGAAACGAATCGAACTGTGCGCCAACTCATCACTGCGACCCAAGGCGCGCAACACATAAGAAGGCTCTAAACTTGCCGATGTACAAGCTGATCCGCTAGATACCGCAACATCCTTGATCGCCATGATCAGCGATTCGCCTTCGACAAAGTTGAAACTCAGGTTCAGGTTGTGTGGCACACGCTGTTCAAGATCGCCGTTCAGATGAACTTCTTCCATATCCATTAAACCTGCCATCAGACGATCGCGCAACATGCGCACGCGCTCATTCTCGGTTGCCATCTCTTCCTGCGCGATACGGAATGCCTCGCCCATACCGACAATTTGGTGCGTCGCCAGCGTGCCGGAACGCATACCGCGCTCATGACCGCCACCGTGCATCTGCGCTTCCAGACGGACACGCGGTTTGCGCTGCACATACAGGGCACCGATACCTTTAGGGCCGTAAGTCTTGTGCGCTGAGAACGACATCAGATCAACTTTTAATTTTTGCAGATCAATCAATACTTTACCGGTTGCCTGCGCCGCATCCACATGAAACAGGATACCCTTTTCGCGACAAATTTCACCGATCGCTTCGATATCCTGAATCACGCCGATCTCGTTGTTCACCAGCATCACTGATACCAGTATCGTGTCCGGACGGATCGCCGCTTTGAGTTTTTCCAGATCAAGCAAGCCATTGGGTTCAGGATCAAGATAGGTAGCCGCAAAACCTTCGCGCTCTAACTCACGTACCGTGTCGATCACCGCCTTGTGCTCAATGCGCATGGTGATGATATGTTTACCCTTGCCCTGATAGAAATGCGCAGCGCCCTTGATGGCGAGGTTGTTCGACTCGGTAGCCCCTGACGTCCAGACAATTTCCTTAGGGTCGGCATTCACCAGCGATGCAACCTGAGCGCGCGCTAGCTCAACCGCCTCGTCCGCTTCCCAGCCAAAGGCATGAGAACGACTTGCCGGATTACCAAATTTCTCGGTCAGATAGGGAATCATCTTTGCAGCCACACGCGGATCAACCGGTGTCGTCGCAGAATAATCCATGTAGATGGGTAACTTCATTATCGTTTTCCTTAATCTCAGAGCTGAACTTATCTGAACGCCTGTTTAGTCATGGTAATCGGCATAATGGCCGACGCGGATTTATTCTGCCCATCCACTAACTGTTGCAGATTGACCGACTCCAGATACTCGTGAATTTTTTCATTCAGACCTTCCCACAAGTCATGGGTGATGCACGGCTTTCCGTCCTGGCAATTACCTTGACCGCCACAGTTGGTTGCATCCAACGGCTCATCGACCGCCAATACCACTTCGACCACCTTGATTTTGGTCGCTATTCTGGCCAGATAATAGCCGCCACCGGGACCGCGCACGCTCTCAACCAGATTGTTGCGGCGCAGTTTGCCAAACAACTGCTCCAGATAGGAAAGTGAAATTTTCTGGCGTTCGCTGATAGATGCCAGCGTGACTGGTCCGCGTCCGCCGTTCGTTGCCAGGTCAACCATTGCGGTTACTGCAAAACGTCCTTTGGTGGTTAAGCGCATGTTAGCTCTCGATTCATAATGGTTTATTCACATTTCGGCTGACGCCGAACATCACAGGAGCAAATACTATAATACCCGAATAATTTAATCAACTATATTGTTCAAATGATTAGGGTCAAATTTATCTGCCGTGGCGCGCTCTTCTTCCACGCTCACCCCCATTTTTTCAAGTTGTTGCAAAATAAAGTCGATGCGCTGGTCCACTGTGACGCTGTGGCCTAGCAATCCGTGTATCGCTTTTGAAACCGGATCGTTCTGATCGTTGCCGATGCCGTAGGCATCAAAACCAGCCGTCTTCTTCTTTTCTTCATCGAGGATGCGCGCGGGAATACCGGCAGCCGTAGCCCCGGCAGGCACATCTTTCACCACCACCGCATTCGAGCCGATTTTGGCACCCGCACCGACCGTGATCGGCCCGAGTATCTTGGCACCTGCACCCACCACCACACCATCCTCCAGCGTCGGATGGCGCTTGCCGTGACGCCATGAGGTGCCGCCCAGCGTAACCCCGTGATACAGGGTCACATCATCGCCGATGATAGCTGTCTCACCGATCACCACGCCCATGCCGTGATCGATAAAAAATCGACGTCCGATGGTCGCTCCGGGATGGATCTCGATACCGGTGAAACCACGAGTCAAATAGGACAAAAACCGCGCTGGCCATTTCATATTGGCGTGCCACAAACTATTACTCAAGCGATGGAGCAGCCGCGCATGCAACCCGGGATAGCAGGTCAACACCTCAAACGTGGTGCGCGCCGCCGGATCACGGTCGAAGACGCTGGCGATATCTTCCTTGATATTTCTAAATATCATCAATCTTTGCTCTGTTCCTGCTGAAAACGGATTTTGAGGCGTGCATTGTACTCGGTTGTCACACTCAAGATGCCGCGCAGAATGTTGACTTCGTCGGATTCCAGCCTGGCTCTGGCGTACAAACGACGCAGCCGCTGCATCATGCGCGACGGGTTCTGCGTGGTGAAAAAACCGATCTCGTGCAGGGTTTTTTCCAAGTGCGTCATCAAACCTTCTACCTGCTGATGCGCGGCAGGCTGAGCCTGTTGCACCACCGGCTGACAAGTCTCACTGGCGACCGACAATTCATAGGAAATCACCTGCACCGCAGCGGCCAGATTCAGTGAGGAGAATTCAGGATTTGCAGGGATATTGACCAGCAACTGAGAGCGGCTCACTTCCTCGTTGGTCAGCCCGGACATCTCGGTGCCAAATAACAACGCCACCGGCTGGGTTGCAGCCTGCTGCAAAACCTGGGGCATCGCCTCACGCGGCGAACTCACTTCGTTGGAAATGTCGCGCACTCTAGCCGTCATACCGACCGTCAGCACCACACCCTGCAAGGCTTCATCGATTGAGGCACACACTACCGCATTCTCTAATACATCGTCCGCACCTGCCGCCATCGCATGTGCCTGAGGATCGGGAAAGTGGCGCGGATTGATCAGATACAAATGACGCAAACCCATCGCCTTCATCGCGCGGGCAGCAGCTCCGATATTGCCCGGATGAGTAGTATGGCTTAACACCACACGCACATGATCGAATAACTTTAGATTGTCCAAAACACCATCCATAAGACCGTAGGCCCAGTATATTAGCTACGGATCATAAATGAAAAACCCTGTTTTGGTCGAATGAATTCTCCCCGGGCAACGCAAAATTATCAGAACTCACTCACTCCCCCTTTGCGGGCAGTCGCACCCGAAGGAAAATAAAATTGCAACCAATTGAATAATAAGAATTATATTTTCAAATTCGCTTTTTTAGATGATTTTGTTTATATAAATCCTGTTTCCAATTAAAATAGGCGGCTGAATTCTCGCTCATTAAACTATAAAGAAGGTCGTTATGCATCCCATGCTCAACATCGCGGTGAAGGCCGCACGTCGTGCCGGTAATCTGATTCATCGCAGTACCGACAAGATCGATCACCTGACGATCACCAAAAAATCTCATGCGGATTTTGTCAGCGAAGTGGATCGCGCCGCCGAGCAAACCATCATTCAAACCCTGCTGGACGCCTATCCGGATCATGCGATTCTGGCCGAGGAAAGTGGCGCGCAAGGTGAGTCTGATTTTGTCTGGATTATCGACCCATTGGATGGCACGACCAACTTTTTGCATGGTTTCCCGCAATTTGCAGTATCCATCGCTTTGCAGCACAAAGGCATCATCACTCAGGCGGTGATCTATGATCCGACCCGTAACGAGCTGTTCACCGCCACACGCGGACGCGGCGCCTTCCTCAACGACAAGCGCATCCGTGTTTCCAAGCGCATCCATCTGGCAGACAGCCTGATCGGCACCGGATTTCCTTACACCAACTTCGATCACATGGATGCCTATATCGGTATTTTCAAGGATTTGATGCAACAGACTTCCGGATTGCGTCGTCCGGGTTCTGCCGCGCTGGATTTAGCCTGGATGGCAGCGGGACGTTACGACGGATTCTTTGAAACCGGCTTGAAAGCCTGGGACATCGCCGCCGGTACGCTTTTGGTGACGGAAGCGGGCGGCATGGTCAGCGACCTGCACGGTTCGGACACCTTCATGACGACCGGGCACATCTGCACAGGCAACGGTGAGATTCATCCGAAATTGCTGCAAATCATCGCACCACATCTGACACCTGCACTCAAGGGTCAGGCTTAACACCACTAGACTCCCGGCCGGTGTAAACCTGCCGGGAATATCTACTAACAGCTTGCAAATTCCATCAGCGCCGCTCCACCTTCCATAGCAGAATCAGTCCGAGCAACAAAAACACCCCCGTCATCGCCGTTGCACTAAACAAGGGTTGCCATGAATTGAGCGCCCCTAAACTTGCGAGCAGACGACCTGAGAAGTGGAACACCATCCCCAAAACAATTCCCATAAAAATCAATATACTAACACCACCCGCACGACGTTGATAGGAAGCAAAAGGCAGTGCCAGCACCATCATGACCAGCAATGCGAACGGGTAAACCAGTTTATTCCACATGGCAATTTCATAACGCGCACTCTGCTGCTTGTTTTCTTTCAGGTGACTAGCGTAGGTATATAAATCATAGGCGGACATTTGTTCCGGCACCACCAGCATCACGCTCAGAATTTCCGGCGTTAAGGCAGACTGCCATTCCTGGCTCTGCACGGTTGACCTGCCGACGCCCCCTTTACTAAAACGCGTCTCCGACACTTCTCCCAACTGCCACTTTCCGGGTTCCAAGAAATTAGCATGTTTAGCACTGATGATCGTTTTCAAATGGAACGTTTCATCGAAATTGTAAATTTCAATATCTAACAAACTGGTGTCCGGCATGACACTTTTCACATTCACAAAATTACCGCCGTCTTTCACCCAAACCCCGGAACGAAAAGCCTGTAAAGACATCTGTGAATTCATCGCCTTGAGCCGCAATTTCTGCGCCATACGCTCGGAGGGCGGTGCCAGCACTTCCCCGCAAATAAAACTGGCAATGATCATCGGCAGGGCAATTTTACCCAACGCACCCAACATTTGCCCTGTTGACGCACCGGAAGCGCGAAAAATCGTCAATTCCGAACGGGCAGCCATTTGTACCAGCGCAAAGATCGTGCCTACCAAAACCGCTACAGGAAACAATTCATACAGATGACCGGGAATCGTCAACACCACAAACAGCACGACAAAACCCAGACTGTACTGACCGTAACCCATCACGCTAAGTTCGTGAATAAAATCCAGAAAAGCAAACAGCATAATCAGTGTAGCGAATACTAAGCCGATGCTACTGTAAATTTCACGTGCCAAATAACGAGTTAATATTTTCATTTTCCGAATACCCTGCGCAGCGATAACAGCGTCACACGCCGGTAGAAGAACAATACGGTAATCAACAACATCAGCGCATGTATCCCCCACAAACCGATACCTGGAGCAATTTTCCCCTGCCCTACCCAGGCATTGGTCACACTGATCATATTGCTGTACAACATATAGAGCACGATGGCCGTGATCAGGTTGAGCGAACGTCCGACGCGGGGGTTCACAAAACTCAGCGGTATCGCGAGCAGCGACAGAATCGCCGCGCTGATCGGCAACCCTAACCGCCATTCGAGCTCAGATAGATTCCAGGTTGTAGGATTTCTCCATAACTCCGGCGTCGTCAAGGCACGTAGATTGGGCAACGCCTGCTTGACGGCCACGCTGTCCATGCGCATTGCATAACGGTCGAACTCGACGATGCGATAATCCTGCTGACCCGCCGTTCCCTCATAGCGCGTGCCATTGAGCAATACCAGAAAACGATCCCCGTTGGGTAGCGTTTCCTGAAAGCCGTGACGGGCGACCATGGTACCCAACCGCGAATTCTGCACCGATCTGACAAAAACATTCTCGATACGGCTGGTTTTAACATCCAGCGTCTCTACGAAATAAACCCGATCAGCCTGATTCGACTCACGAAACATACCAGGCGTCACCGCAGCGACATCATCGCGACTCTCCAGACGACTCTTAAATTCATCGGACTTATGCAGTGCCCAGGGAGACAACACCAGGCTCAGCAACGCGATGACCATCACCACCGGCGTGGCATACCACAGCACGGGCCGTATCCAGCGCGTCAAGCCGATACCGGCGCAAAACCACACCACCATTTCACTGTCTCGATAACAACGCGACAAGGTCAATAAAATCGAGATGAATAAACTCATGGAAAGTAGCACCGGCAAATAGGTCAGTGCGCTAAAACCTAACAAAGCCATCACGCCATCCACCGCCAGCTTGCCGCTGACCGCATCCCCCAGAAAACGAATCAGCTGGGTAATCACCACGATGCCGAAAAGCACAGCAAAAATCAGCGTGCCATTGCCGGCCATTTCGCGCACAAGCACGCGCCGGAACAACTTTGCGTTAAACAACTTTGACTTTATACGGTCAGTTTGCGGATAATCAGACATCAGTGGTTAAATTATGATTGAGGGAGCAACACGTGGAATTTAGCATAAAACAAACTAGTCCGGAGAAAGCCCGTAGCGCCTGCGTCGTTTTAGGTGTCTATGAAGGTGGTATTCTGACGCCCTCTGCACAAGTTTTCGACAAGAGTGCAGCCCATCAATTGAGCAAACTGATTACGCGCGGCGACTTGACCGGAAAAACCGGCAGCACTGTGATGCTCCATAATTTATCGAAAATTGAGTCCGAACGCGTATTGCTGGTGGGCTTGGGCAAACAGGATGAATTGAATGCCAAACAATTTTTGGATATCGTGCGTGCCACCTTCGCCGCACTGCATAAGACCATCTGCAAGGACGCCACCCTATTCCTGACTGATCTGACCGTACAGGATCGCGATGAAACATGGAAAATTAACCAGATCGTGCTGCTGGCCGCCGAATCGATCTACCGCACAGATAGTCTCAAGAGCAAACCGGCTGACAAACCAGCCTTACGCAAGATTGTACTGGGCTGCACCAAAAAACCCGGCAATAGTGCACAAACCGCCGTGATTCAAGCCAGTGCAATCGCGCACGGCATGAAGCTGGCCAAGGACTTGGGCAATCTGCCCGGCAATATCTGCACGCCGACCTATTTGGCCGAGCAGGCTCAAAAAATGGCTGAGTCGCACAAGCTCCGCGCCACCATCCTGGAAGAAAAGGACATGGAAAAACTGGGCATGCACTCTCTGCTGTCCGTCACCCGAGGGAGTCGCCAGCCCGCCAAATTGATCACGCTGGAATATCGCGGCGGGGAAAAGAAACAAAAACCGGTGGTCTTGGTCGGCAAGGGATTGACCTTCGACTCAGGCGGCATCTCGCTCAAGCCGGGCGGCGAAATGGATGAAATGAAATACGACATGTGCGGGGCGGCTAGTGTGCTGGGCACCATGTTGGCCATCGCCGAGATGAAACTGCCAATCAACGTCGTCGCCGTGATCCCCAGCAGCGAAAACATGCCGGATGGCGCTGCCAGCAAGCCGGGCGATATCGTCACCAGCATGGCCGGACTGACCATAGAGATACTCAACACGGATGCTGAAGGCCGTTTGATACTGTGCGATGCCCTGACCTATGCCGCGCGTTTTGAACCGGACACCGTAGTGGATATCGCCACCCTCACCGGTGCCTGCGTCATCGCCTTAGGCGGCGTGGCCAGCGGATTATTCAGCAATCAGGAGCAACTAGCCCGCGACTTACTGGCGGCAGGCGATTACGCCAACGACAAAGCCTGGCAGTTGCCGCTGTGGGAAGAGTACCAATCCCAACTGGACAGCAACTTCGCTGACCTGCAAAACATCGGCGGACGCGCGGCGGGCAGCGTGACGGCTGCCTGTTTCCTGTCGCGCTTCACTAAAGACTATCGCTGGGCGCATCTGGATATCGCAGGCACTGCGTGGAAGTCAGGCAAGGACAAGGGTTCGACCGGACGCCCCGTTCCTTTGCTTGCGCAATATTTGATCAACCGTTGCGCTAAATAAATTGCAATGACCAAGGTCGATTTCTATACCGGCTCAACCGACAAGCTGCGCACCGCCTGTCAGTTGAGTCACAAAGCCATGCAAAACGGATTGCAGACGGTCATCAGCCTGCCTGATGCCGCGAGCATGGACGCGCTGGACAAGTTGCTGTGGCATTACCCTGACACGGCGTTTATCCCGCACAGCACTACGGACGTGACTGCACCGGTATTTTTGAGCTATAACAACGAACAATTTCCGCACCACGATTTACTGATCAGTTTGCACAACGAGTGCCTGCCTTTTTTCAGCCGCTTTGAACGCGCCATTGAAATCATCGGCACGGATGAAACAGACAGTCGATCGGGGCGGGAGCGCTACAAATTTTATCGTGATCGCGGCTACGAACTTCGCCACTTTGATTTATCCAAGGTTAATTAACCATGAATACACAACTGACTGATTTAAATCCAAAAACCGGCTCACTCAACATCAACGTGCTCGATGACCTACCCCTGCTGACCGAAGTCGCCACTGAAAATCCGCACGAAAAGCCACAAGTTGAGGAGGCACTTCCCCGCACCTTCAGTCGTGAAGAAATGCAACAGGTCTTGCAAAAACTCGAGGCGCACATGGAGACAGTGTTCATCAGCAAACTGAACACTCAACTCGAACAACTGCAAAGACTGGCCATTGATCTGGCGGTCAGCGAGTTCAAGGCTGAGTTGCCGCATCTGCTGCGCGACGCACTGAATGATGTCAATCCGGAAAAAGCCGGGTAAAACTCAAGACGCAAGTTTTAAACTAGGGCATGACGCCCGTATTTCCTAGCGGACACGTGCCCGCTGTATAATCTCACCCTTCATAAAAGCTCGAACCCCGCTGTTCGCTACATCGCCATGGAATTGACCAAAAGTTTTGACCCCAAAGACATCGAATCTCGCTGGTATCCCAAATGGGAAGAGGCAGGGTTCTTCAAGGCCGGCTTAAACCCGGCTGCGACAGAATCGTTCTGCATACAACTACCACCGCCCAATGTCACCGGCACCTTGCACATGGGCCACGGCTTCAACCAGACACTGATGGACACGCTGACACGCTACCATCGCATGAAAGGCGACAACACGCTCTGGCAACCGGGCACCGATCACGCAGGGATCGCCACGCAGATCGTCGTTGAACGCCAACTGGACGGACAGGGAATTTCGCGCCACGATCTGGGCCGCGAAGCTTTTATCGAAAAAGTATGGGAATGGAAGAAATTTTCGGGCGACACTATCACCCGTCAGATGCGCCGCCTGGGCACCTCACCTGACTGGGAGCGCGAACGCTTCACCATGGATGAAGGCTTGTCCCAATCGGTCACAGAAACTTTCGTGCGTCTATTCAACGAAGGCTTGATCTATCGCGGCAAGCGCCTAGTGAACTGGGACCCGAAACTGCACACTGCCGTCTCCGATCTGGAAGTTGTACAGGAAGAAGAAGACGGTTTCATGTACCACATTCACTACCCGCTATCGGAAGTGGATACGCTGCACGGATTGACGCACCTGACCGTCGCCACCACCCGTCCTGAAACGTTGCTGGGCGATGTCGCCGTCATGGTACATCCTGAAGATGAGCGCTACGCGCACCTGATCGGCAAGCATGTCGCGCTGCCGCTTTGCGCACGCACCATCCCCATCATTGCAGATGACTACGTCGATCGCGAATTCGGCACCGGCGTGGTGAAAGTCACCCCTGCGCACGACTTCAACGACTATGCGGTCGGACAACGCCACGGCTTTGAACCGATTTGCATCCTCACGCTGGATGCGAAGATCAACGATCAGGCCCCCGAAAAATATCGCGGCCTTGATCGCTTCGAGGCGCGCAAGCTGATCTGCACCCATCTGGAAATGGCCGGGCTGTTTGAGAAAGCCGAGAAGCATAAACTTAAGGTGCCCAGAGGCGATCGTACCGGCGCGGTGATCGAACCTATGCTCACCGACCAGTGGTTTGTAGCGATGAGTAAGGCCGGCCCTGAAGGCAAAAGCATTACCGAACAGGCGCTGGAATGTGTTGCATCAGGGGAAATCAAATTCCATCCTGAAAACTGGGTGAACACTTACAACCAATGGCTCAACAACATCCAGGACTGGTGTATCTCGCGTCAATTGTGGTGGGGCCATCAGATTCCCGCCTGGTACGGCGTGAGCGGTGAAATATTTGTCGCACGCACTGAGGCAGAGGCACGCGTACTAGCTGACAAGGCGGGCTATGCCGGACAACTCAATCGCGACAACGACGTACTGGATACCTGGTTCTCTTCGGCGCTGTGGCCGTTCTCCACGCTGGATTGGGTCGAAGGTAAATCATTCGAAGAACAAAACGAGTTCGTTAAACAGTATTTGCCGTCCTCCGTGCTGGTCACCGGTTTCGACATCATCTTCTTCTGGGTCGCACGCATGGTGATGATGACTAAACACATCACCGGCAAGATTCCTTTCAAGGACGTATATGTACACGGCCTGATCCGCGATGCGGAAGGACAGAAAATGTCCAAGTCCAAGGGTAATGTGCTCGATCCTATTGATTTGATTGATGGAATTACGCTCAACGAGCTGATCAAAAAGCGCACCACAGGCCTGATGAACCCTAAGCAAGCCGAACAGATCGAGAAGCGCACCAAGAAGGAGTTCCCGACCGGCATTCCCGCCTTTGGCACCGATGCGTTGCGCTTCACCTTCTCGTCGCTCGCGTCCCCTGGCCGCGACATCAAGTTCGATATGCAGCGCTGCGAAGGCTATCGCAATTTCTGCAACAAACTGTGGAACGCCACTCGCTTCGTGCTGATGAACTGCGATGGACAGGACGTCGGTATCGACGAGTCGCTGCCGCTGGAATACTCGGCCGCCGATTTATGGATGATCAGCCTGCTGCAACAAGCCGAAACCGAGATGGCACAGCATTTCGCCGACTATCGTTTCGACATGGCCGCCCGCACCATTTATGAACTGGTTTGGAATACCTACTGTGACTGGTATGTGGAACTGACCAAGGTGCAGATTGCTTCGGGCAATCCCGCCGTACAGCGAGCTACGCGCCGCACACTGGTTCGTACACTGGAAACCATGTTGCGCATGGCTCACCCCATCATCCCGTTCATCACCGAAGAGCTGTGGCAAGCGGTCGCTCCACTGGCTGGTAAATCTCCCCCTACTCCCCCTTTAGCAAAGGGGGGCGCCGAGGGGATTTCTATCATGCTGCAAGCCTACCCGCTGGCAGATAACGCAAAGATTGATCCGGCAGCGATCGCGCAAATTGCCTTACTGCAGGAGATCGTCAATGCCTGCCGCAGCCTGCGCAGCGAAATGAACTTGTCGCCCGCAGCCCGCGTGCCGTTGATTGCGGCAGGTGATGCTGCCACGCTCGCCGTGCTCTCGCCCTACATCAGCAGCCTGGCAAAACTGAGTGAAGTTGAAATCGTGACGGACTTACCAGACGGAGATGCGGCCGTGGCCATCGTTGGCAACTTTAAGCTAATGTTAAAAGTCGAGATCGATGTTGCCGTGGAACGCGAAAGGTTGGATAAGGAAATTGCGCGTCTGGCCAATGAAGTCGCCAAAACGGAAGCCAAACTGGGCAACGAGAGCTTTGTTGCTAGAGCCCCCGCCGCTGTCGTCGAGCAGGAAAAGAAGCGGATGAGCGATTTTGGTGCGACGCTGATACAACTACAGGCTCAGCGCGTCAAACTGGGATAAACCTGCGTCCCGCCTTGGCGGGAGTAAAAGCAATTAACGACGGCGAATCAGGAAACTGTATTCGCCGTTTTTTTGTTCCGAGAATAGCAACTCATTGCCGGTCTGGTTGCAAAAAACCTCAAAGTCACGGGTTGAACCGGCATCTGTTGCAACGATTTTTAGCACCTGACCGCTACTCATTTCGGACAGTGATTTTTTACAACGCAGGATAGGCAAGGGGCAAGCCATCTTGCGCGCATCCAGCTCAACATCAAACTGCATCACGCTAACGGCAATCCGGCATGCGCCCACGCCGTGATACCGCCTTGCAGGTTATACACATCAGCAAAGCCATTACCGGCGGCAAACGCGGCGGCCTGTGCCGAACGCCCGCCCATCTGGCAATAAAACACCGTCGTGGCAGCCTTATCCAAATCATGCATGCGCAACGGCAGCAGATGCAACGGTAGCGCTTCGCCCTGCGGGATTTTGCCCCGTGCCATTTCGGCATCGGTACGCACATCAATTAACTTTATCTGATTCTTTTGCTGCATCGCCACCAGATCGGCAACGGTAATATTCTTGAAACCTGACACGTGATTATTCCTTAAGAGCTTAATTTTCAAGCGGGCAGACATTCTGAGCACTTTTCCACCTAAAGTCCAGTATAGGATTGAGGAGCGAGGATTGAGTGAAACCCGCTGCACCGCCTTTAACTCATTCCTCAATCCTCATTCCCGAATCTGATAATATATCGCCCATGAAAAAATTAATCCTGGTTCTACTGCTGGGCTTCCCCACCTACGCGATCAGCGACGGCTTGCCTGACCTGGGCGACATATCCCAGACGGTGCTCAATCCGATACAGGAACGTCAAATCGGCCAGCAGAGTATGGTGCAGATTCGTGCCGGAAAACAGTATCTGGACGACCCGGAAATCAACGATTATCTCAACCAAATTGGCGGCAAACTGGTCGAGTACTGCAATGAGCCTTCGCTAGAATTTGAATTTTTCGCCGTAAATGACTATAACGTCAACGCCTTTGCCATGCCGGGCGGCTTTATCGGTGTCAATGCCGGTCTGTTGCTCATCACGGAAAGTGAATCAGAGTTAGCCTCCGTACTGGCACATGAAATCGCCCACGTTACGCAGCACCACATGGCACGCATGGTATCGGCGCAACAAGGTGACTCCATCGCCTCGATGGCCGCCATTGCGATTGCGATACTTGCGGCACGCAGCAACGCACAAGCATCGCAGGCTACCATCGCGGGTGTTCAGGCACGCGCCATGCAGAAGCAGCTCGACTTTACCCGTGAGCATGAACAGGAAGCTGATCGCATCGGCTTTGAAACCTTGCAAAAAGCCGGTTTCAATACCCATGCCATGCCGGAATTTTTGCAGCGCATGCAGCGCGCGACACGCCTGATCGACGGTAACGCACCCAATTACCTGCGCACCCATCCCGTGACCAGCGACCGGGTCGCCGATATTGAGAATCGCGTCAATAAACAACCTTACCAACTCCTGCCCGATAGCCTGGATTTTCAGCTGGTGCGTACTAAACTGATCGGTGCACAGAAAACCACCAGTGACGCCATCAGTTACTTTACCGATGCCCTGACCACGCACAAGCACGGCAACCCGATTGCGCAGCAATATGGACTGGTGACGGCGCTGTTGCGCAATCAGGAGATTGAACGGGCGCGTGTTGAATTAGCTGTATTGCAAAAAGAGTCTAAACTCAACCAGACAGCGCAGAATGACCCGATGCTGGAAACGCTGACTGGCAAGGTGAAGCATGCAGCAAAGGACAGCGATACGCTTAGCTTTTATCAAACGGCGGTACAAAGATTCCCGCAGTATCGCGCCCTGATTTACGACTATGTCGATCTGTTAGTGCAAAGCAATCAGGCTGAAATCGCCGTAAAGCTGCTCACAGAGCAGGTCTCTCATCACCCGACCGATACCCGGCTGTACGATCTTCAGGCGCGCTGCTACAACCAGTTACATAAGCCATTCGAGCAACATCAGGCGCAAGCCTACAGTTTTGCCTGGCAAGGCAACCTGCGCGCGGCGATGCAGCAACTGGAACTGGCAAAACGTGCAGGGGGAGACTTTTACCAACTATCTACGATCGAGACCGACTTGCGAGAACTGCGCGAAATGCTGACCGCACAGGTAAAAAACAAATAGAAAAACAAATTGGGTCAGACTCCATTTAATTAAATGGAGTCTGACCCTATTTTTATGCCAAAGCCACAACTACTGTGATCACACCATTCCGGCCAGTTTTGCGCTTGCCAGTCGATTCAAGCTTACTCCCTGCTCAGCGGCAAGCAATGCGAGTTGGCGGTGCAACACGGGCGGGATACGAACACGAAACTCACCGCTATAGCGTTTTTCAGCCAGCGGATCAGGAATAGGCTCACTATTAGCGCGAAGATCGGCAATAACCTCTGAAATCACCTGACGTACACCGGCGAGCGCGGCTTCTGGTGTTTCAGCGAACCAGCTTAATGATGGAAATTCAAGACACAAACCAACGTGTTCGCCATCCTCAGGAGACCACGTAACTCGATAGGTGTAATGATCAATGCTCATTTCTTGTTATCCAATTTATCTATTGCTTGCAATACCTACCTCACCTGATAGGGCTTAGCCTTGCCGCCCGCTTCCTGAATATTGACTCTAGGGTCTCCGGGCCACGGCATTTTGAAGATCAGATGACTGGTACCGTTTTGACGCGGCTCACCAAAAAACAACTCGCAAACTTTGCGCAATTGGGCGAACCTGACATTAGTCGGTTCCTTGCGCATTTGATCGAGAATTTTCTTGGCTGAACTCATGGCGGCATGGCTCCACTAATGACACCATAAGTCAAGCGATAGAATTATACGGGAGTTGAATCAGGTTAAGATAGTCCGCACCTATTCTAGTGCAGACTGGTTTTATCGCAGCCCTTTTTTGCCAGTAAACAGCTCACCTGATAATCAGCCGAAGCCTCGCGATACTTATACTGTGCTTCGTAAACCATCCCTCGACCATAATAATATCTAAAATTAGGCTGTCTTTTTTGCTCCTCATCGAGCGAAATTGCACGACTATATGCCTGAGTTGCAAGTTCAAACTGGCTGAATCTGAAATAGGCTATGCCTAGATTAAAATAAATCGGCGAAAACTTAGGACTCAGCGCTTCTGCTCTCCGCATGTCTTTTATAGCAAGATCGACTCTGTCTTCATTGAGCCAGGCCGTACCACGGTTATAGTAAATACGACTCACACCCGGTAGTGACTGGCGCTCCTTGACCAACTTCTCCGCATCATCCCACAGCAATATCGGATGAGAGAAACTGGACAATCGCTCCATCGAAACCATAAATAAGGTTGCCGCAATTAACACCGAGATCAGCATCGTCAAGCGTGCATTCAGTTGCATCAACAGCATCGGAAAAACAATGACGCCGCCCAATGCCCATATATAACTACGATACAAGACAAAAAGTTCCTGAACGCGCGGGGTGGAAAACTCAGTCATAAACATCAACCAAGGGAACAACATAGCAAAACCGATCAGCCCAATCTTACCTTTTTTAATTAACAACTTAATCGAAATAAACCCATATCCGATATACGCCAGCAAGGCAAATCCGTAAACCGAAAACAATCCAGGAGCCAACGGTTCACGCATATCGATTGACATCCATGCGGGATTTGGCAACAGCCACAGCAGACCGTATTTGAAAAACAGCCAGCACTGCGTCAATACGCTCAACCCATAGGCGTTTTCACGCGACACGCCTTGCAGCATTTCATCTGAGTAGACTTCATACAGATGACCTATTACCCCCTTCCGCTGCGCAATAGTGAATAATGCAATCGCGGCAAAGGCCATCATAATCGGCCAGCAATTCACCAGCCGCGCACGCCAGTCTTCATGCAGCAGCACTGTCATCGCAACCAGAAGAGCGGGCAGCATAATGACGTGTTCCTTGCTGTGGGTCGCTAAAAAATACAGCGCCACACTACCCCACAGCCAACGGCTACTTTGCTTGTCACTGCCGTGCAAATATGCCCACAACGTCAGCACACTGAATAGTGTCGCCATCACAATGGTGCGCTCCACCAGATAAGCCACCGCATAGACCGCCAACGGATGCAAGGCGAACAGGCCGACGACGATAAGTACCGCTGTGGTCATACGGGTATTTTCACCCGCCATTTCGTCTTTAGGTAGCACGCGGCGATACAAGTGCAAGATGAAGAAGCCCAAGGCAGTCACCACAGCCCAATGCAACAGCAAATTCACAATTCGATAGGCAGGTACTTTTAAATCAAAAGCCTTCGACCAGGCTAAGGTGGCGTAAGGCAACGCACGCAAATCGCTCAATGCGGGTGAAATATAGGCCGTAATGTTCGAGTATCCCTTGTCATTTGCCTGAAGCAAGGGGACATCATCGAAAACCAAAGGGTTGTGCAGGAATTGTCCGTACAGCGCCGCGATGAACGCACCTATTAATATCAGCCACAACGCGGTTATTTTTGTATCCTTCATTCGTCGCTACCTGATTATTAATTTACACCCCCAACAAAAAAGCCCCTCGAAGAGGGGCTTTTCCTAACATCTGACTGTATTACTTGCAGATATTGGCTGTAACACAAGAACCGGATGCTGTCCACAGAACACCACCTGTTGTTGTAAATGTCGGTGATAAAACATAAGTTTCACCAATAAACCCTGCATTAGGCGTACCTGTAACACCAACGGCCGTTGCGGTAATTACGCCATTTGCTGTTGCAACTGAGGCTGTGTATTTACCAACAACAGGAGCCGTAGCTGAGCCAGTCAGGTCAGTTGGAATACCATACGCAGCGGATGAACAACCAGCAACCGTACCCAGATCAGCAGCACAAAGTTCTACAGCCGATTTAAGCGCCTGAGTTGCCATTACCACTTCGGTGAACTTAGCCTTCTTGGTGTAGTTGCTGTAAGCCGGGATCGCGACCGCAGCCAGAATACCGATAATCGCCACGACGATCATCAATTCGATCAGGGTAAAACCTTGTTGTACTTTTTTCATGTGTATCTCCTGTTTATAGTTAAGTGCCATTCGAGCGATGAAAGCCAGTGCAATTCTATCAGGTTATCAAGTTATGGCAACCAGATGACTTACCCGCCTTAGCTTCATACAAGCAATAGACATGCCAAAAATACAACCTATTGATTATTAATTACTAACATCCAAACAACAATTCAAGCAGCTATCGATTCCAGCACGATTTGGTCAGTCGAGTGACAAATTTCGTCACCAAATACGGCCGCGTATTACCGCAGTAACGAGGTGTGCGCAACCACATCCCGCCGGCTGAATAATTTATGTTTTACGTTTTAATCGGCATCATCAAATGCAAAGTGGGGTTGAACTTGAATTATCTTTCAGAATAATTCGAGCCCAACCCCACAATTTAAAACTTAAGTTGATTATTTGTTTTTATGCGAAATTTTTCGCAACAAAATCCCAATCAACCAAATTATTCAGAAACACGTCGACAAACTTGGCGCGCAGATTGCGGTAGTCGATGTAATAAGCGTGCTCCCATACATCGACGCACAACAAAGCGGTATCACCTGTGGTCAACGGAGTTCCGGCAGCGCCCATATTGACGATATCGACAGAACCATCCGCCTTCTTCACCAGCCATGTCCAACCGGAACCGAAGTTACCGACAGCAGATGCCTGAAAGGCTTTCTTGAATTCTTCCAGACCACCCCATTTTGCATTGATCGCATCCGCCAACGCACCGACTGGTGCGCCGCCGCCTGCTGGCTTCATACAAGTCCAGAAAAAGCTGTGGTTCCACACCTGAGCCGCATTATTGTAAATGCCACCAGCAGGTGCCTTCTTAACGATCGCTTCCAGATCCAGCGCCTCGTACTCGGTGCCCTTGATCAGGTTGTTCAGATTGGTCACGTAAGCCTGATGATGCTTGGCGTAGTGGTATTCAAATGTTTCAGCAGACATGTGAGGCTGCAATGCATTCGTCGCGTAAGGTAATGCCGGTAAGGTATGTTCCATAGTTTTCTCCAGATATTGTAAAAATTCAGTGGTGAAATAATACCACAGCTATTTAGTCAGGCATAAGTGATTTTCTGCAAAACCAATCTGCCCGCCTATTCGAATTAGCGCTCTAACAGATGCAACTTCTCTTTCACGCCCTGCCACTCTTCGGCATCAGCGGGAGGATCCTTCTTTTCAACGATGGCAGGCCACAGTTTGGACAACTCAGCATTCAACGCGGTAAAATGGATTTGTTCTTCTGGCAAATCATCTTCGGCAAAAATCGCTTCAGCCGGGCACTCGGCTACACACAACGTACAGTCGATACATTCATCCGGATCGATGACAAGAAAATTAGGGCCTTCACGAAAACAGTCAACCGGACACACATCGACACAGTCGGTGAATTTACATTTAATACAGCTTTCCGAAACGACATACGTCATAGCAAGACTCCAATTGTGCAAAGATGGGGCATTTTAGCAGAGGCGGAACAGAAAAATTCTGACATTTTCACAAGATTGTTCGGCCACAAAAATATCCGCCACATTAGAAAACACGGTTATAACGACGGATTGTCTATCAAAATCCACTGATGCACGGGACTTAAGCGCAATCAAGCATCTGCGTAAATCAAGATTTGAATCTGATCGGATTTAAAAAACGCGCACAACCACACTTCACAACGCCTCATTTTTTAGATACGATGCGCATCTAAGTGAAAAATCTATTCGCATTTCGCGTTACATTTTCTACCATCCCCCAATTCAAAGCGAGAATAAATCATGAGCGAACATATTCATTACGTGACAGATGCCACATTCGAGGCCGAAGTGACTCAGTCAACCCTGCCTGTATTGATGGATTACTGGGCTGAATGGTGTGGCCCATGCCGTATGATCGCCCCGATTCTTGATGAAGTAGCCAAAGAGTACGCAGGTCGCCTGGTTGTAGCAAAACTGAACGTCGATGAAAACCAGCAAACACCCCAAAAGTTCGGCGTTCGCGGCATCCCGACATTGATGTTATTCAAGAACGGCAACATCGAAGCGACTAAAGTGGGCGCGCTGTCCAAATCACAATTAACCGCTTTTATTGACAGCCACATCTAAAGCGTTTACTGTCACACCCGCACAGCCTTACTGAACAGTCTAAATCGCCACAGCGAGCACATTCAGGTAGTGCGGGTTTCCCATCATTTATCCACCCCTTCACGTAAATCTCAATCATCCTTCGCGCGTCGCCATGCATCTATCTGAAATTAAATTAAAACACATCACCGAACTCGTTGAAATGGCTGCGGCCAATCAAATTGAGAACGCAAACCGTATGCGCAAGCAGGACCTGATGTTCGCTTTGCTGAAAAGCCACGCGAAAAAGGGCGAAAGTATTTACGGAGATGGTACTTTAGAAATTTTGCCGGATGGCTTCGGCTTTCTACGCTCGCCTGACACATCCTATCTGGCAGGCCCGGACGACATTTACGTCAGTCCCAGCCAGATACGCCGTTTCAATCTGCACACCGGCGATTCGATAGAAGGTGAGATTCGTACACCGAAGGACGGTGAACGCTATGTTGCGCTGGTTAAAGTAGACAAAGTCAACGACGAACCGCCAGAAAATGCCAAAAACAAGATTCTGTTTGAGAATCTCACCCCCTTATTCCCGACCAGGCCGCTGATATTGGAGCGCGACATCCGCGCCGAAGAAAATATCACCGGTCGCATCATCGATATCGTCGCGCCCATCGGCAAGGGACAGCGCGGCCTGTTGGTGGCCTCACCCAAGTCGGGCAAGACTGTCATGCTGCAACACATTGCGCATTCCATCTCCGCCAACAACCCCGATGCCACGCTGATCGTGTTGCTGATCGACGAACGTCCTGAAGAAGTGACCGAAATGACGCGCACCGTGCGCGGCGAAGTGGTCGCATCAACCTTCGACGAACCGGCCAGTCGCCACGTGCAAGTCGCTGAAATGGTACTGGAAAAAGCCAAGCGTCTGGTCGAACACAAGAAGGATGTCATCATCCTGCTCGATTCGATCACCCGTCTAGCGCGTGCCTACAACACGGTGATACCTTCGTCGGGAAAAGTATTGACCGGCGGTGTAGATGCCAATGCCTTGCATCGCCCTAAACGCTTCTTCGGCGCGGCACGTAACATCGAAGAAGGCGGCTCTTTGACCATCATAGCAACCGCACTGGTCGACACCGGTTCCCGCATGGACGATGTAATCTACGAAGAGTTCAAGGGTACCGGCAATATGGAAATCCATCTGGATCGCCGTATGGCCGAAAAACGCATCTACCCAGCAATCAATATCAATCGTTCAGGCACCCGTAAGGAAGAGCTACTGCTCAAGCCGGATGTACTGCAAAGAATCTGGCTGCTGCGTAAATTGCTCTACCCGATGGACGAGCTCGAATCCATGGAATTTTTGCTCGGCAAGATCAAGGCAACCAAGAACAATGCTGAATTCTTCGACTCCATGCGTCGCTAGAACCACAGTTAATCTATTTTTATAACAAAAGGCTTTTGACGGGACGAGATTTTTCTGTATAATCCTCGCTTTCGCAAAACCGCAATCAAACGAGGTTGTTATGTACGCAGTCATTAAAACCGGTGGTAAGCAGTATCGCGTTGTTACCGGTGAAACTTTAAAAGTTGAAATTCTTGCCGGCGACATCGGCTCAGCAATCGTGCTGGACAAGGTGTTGATGGTATCTGACGGAGAAAAGCTCTCTGTCGGTAAGCCTATGTTGTTGGGCGCCACTGTTGCAGCGACGATCATTTCTCACGGTCGTGGCGACAAGGTTCGCATCTTCAAGATGCGCCGCCGTAAGCATTACCAAAAGAATCAAGGTCATCGTCAAAACTACACAGAAATCCGCATCGACGGTATCTCTGCGTAATATTCAGTTAAGGAGCAGATAACATGGCATCAAAAAAAGGCGGCGGCAGTACCAGTAACGGACGCGACTCGCACTCGAAGCGACTTGGCGTTAAGCGTTACGGCGGTGAGTTGATCTCAGCCGGCAGCATCATCATTCGTCAACGTGGTACCGAATTCCATCGCGGCGAAAACGTCGGCATGGGCAAGGATCACACCCTGTTTGCCAAGATCACCGGCAAAGTTGTGTTCGCTATCAAGGGCGCGCAACGTCGCAGAACAGTTTCCATCGTTGCAGCGTAAGCTGTACCGCCTGGTGCAAATCAGCCCTATCGCAAGGTAGGGCTTTTTTTATTTGTAGCAAAGGACAGGTTATTCCAACCCGCCCGACTCACCCCCTGGTTCCGGTTCTTCCGGTATAAGCTCATGAAATTTATTGACGAATCTAAAATCGAAGTCTTCGCTGGCAATGGCGGCAATGGTATCGCCAGCTTCCGCCGTGAAAAATATATCGACAAGGGCGGTCCGGACGGCGGTGATGGCGGACGAGGCGGCAGCGTGTATGTACAAGCTGACCGCAACATCAACACGCTGGTGGACTTTCGCTTCGCCAGAACACACAAAGCGCGTAACGGTGAAACTGGTCGCGGCTCGGATTGCTACGGCAAAGGCGCGGACGATGTGATCCTGCACATGCCAGTGGGCACCGTCATCACCGACATCAACAGCGGCGAAGTCATCGCCGACCTGACTCACGATGGCGAACGTGTCATGCTGGCCGAAGGCGGTCGTGGCGGACTTGGGAATATTCACTTTAAATCAAGTACTAACCGTGCACCTCGCCAATGTACACCGGGCACTGAAGGTCAGACGCGCGAACTGCAACTCGAACTGAAAGTACTGGCCGATGTGGGTCTGCTGGGTATGCCCAACGCGGGCAAATCGACCTTCATCCGCTCGGTCTCGGCAGCACGCCCCAAGGTCGCGGATTATCCGTTCACCACACTGCATCCTAACTTGGGCGTAGTGCGCGTCTCGCACGAGAAGAGCTTTGTCATTGCCGACATTCCGGGATTGATCGAAGGCGCGGCTGAAGGCGCGGGTCTTGGCCACCAGTTCCTGCGTCATCTGGCTCGCACCAGCTTGCTACTTCATCTGGTCGATGTCGCCCCCGCCTACGAGGGCACCAGCCCCGTCGGTGAAGCGGTCGCGATCCTTAATGAACTGAAAAAGTACGATCAGGCGCTGTATGAGAAGCCGCGTTGGTTGCTGCTCAACAAGGTCGATCTGCTGGAAGATCGCGACAGCACCGTTGCCGGTTTCCTCAAGGAATTTTCCGATTACGATCGAGTATTCGTTATTTCTGCGATCAGCGGCGAAGGCTGTAAAGAATTGACCTATGCCATTATGGAGCACTTGCTGGAAGTCAAAGCACAAGATCAACTGCAAGCTGCGGAAAGCGCTCAGGAATCGGACGCCAGCACACTGTAACAACCAGCTACAAGCTACTAGCTACTAGCTTTTATATTGGATTCAACGATGAAAACCGTATTGACTACCAGCCGTCGCATCGTCGTCAAAGTAGGCAGCTCTCTGGTCACCAATCAGGGAGCTGGACTGGATTTGAATGCGCTGGGCAACTGGGCCAGGCAGATCTCTACGCTCAGCAAAAACGGTTACGAGGTGGTGCTGGTCTCCTCCGGCGCGATCGCCGAGGGCATGCAGCGCTTAGGCTGGACGATGCGTCCGAGTTCCATCCACGAATTGCAGGCCGCCGCGGCAGTAGGTCAAATGGGGCTGGTACAAGCCTATGAAACTTGTTTCCGCAAGCACGATTTGCACGCAGCTCAAGTACTACTCACCCACGCCGATCTGGCCGACCGGGAACGCTACCTGAATGCGCGCGCCACGCTGACCACCCTGCTCTCTTTAGGCGTCATCCCCATCATCAATGAAAACGATACCGTCGTCACCGACGAGATTAAATTCGGCGACAACGATACCTTAGGAGCACTGGTAACCAATCTGATCGATGCTGATGCGCTGGTGATTCTCACCGATCAGGACGGTTTATTCACCGCAGACCCTCGCAAAGATCCGACCGCCACCTTAGTCAGTGAAGGACTGGCAGGCGACGCACAATTGGAGGGCATGGCTGGCGGCGCTGGCAGCAGCATCGGTCGCGGCGGTATGCTTACCAAGATACTGGCCGCGAAGCGAGCCGCCCGTAGCGGCGCACACACCGTCATCGCCTCAGGCCATGAACCCGATGTCCTCCTGCACCTCTTCCAAGGCATCTCCATCGGTACCTTGCTGATTGCACCGGCACTCAGTCTCGCCGCACGCAAACAGTGGCTGGCAGACCATCTACAAGTCGCAGGTAAAATCGTACTGGATGAGGGAGCGCTCCGGGCATTGCGCTCCGAGGGAAAGAGTTTGCTTCCTATCGGCGTTAAACAGGTATTCGGTGAATTTCAGCGCGGTTCTGTGGTGGCCTGCATCAACGATCAGGGTCAAGACATCGCACGCGGGTTGATTAACTACAATTCGATTGAGGCGCGTACTATTGCAGGACATGCCAGCCAGGACATCACTAGCTTGCTGGGCTATGGTGGCGATACAGAAATGATCCATAGAGATAACCTTGTGTTACTGTAAGCAACACAAGGTTACAACGCGAATCCTGCCTTTAGATTTGCCCGAAATTTAAATAGGTAACCGTATTTCTTCCCTGATTTTTGGCCGGAAATAGCGCGTTATCGGCAGACTTGAGCAGAGCCTCGACCGAGAGATCATGACTCGGCATCAAGCTGGACACGCCGCAACTAAACGCACATGACCGAAGGTTGAATGCTTATGCGGCAGCTGCAAATTTTCCACATACTGAAGAATACGATTAGCCACCCAAAGCGCGCCATCTTCTTCGGTATCGCCCAGAATCATGACAAACTCTTCGCCACCATCTCGTGAGTATTTTCAATTATTGCAAATTCCGACAGTCAATATTCAAACTGCGCGCCACCGCATGAACAGCGTCGATCAAAGCCACCGGCTCACTCAATGGCAAAGTTAGCGGATGATGCAATAAGACTTGCTCTGAGAAACGGCGCAAACCATTAACACCTTCTGTCGTATGCCCGGTGACCTGAAAGTACAAAACACCTGCACGCAGGGTAACCGCCATTAAATAATAGATGCCGGCATCATGCAGCTCAAAACACTGCGTGGCGACATCAGACTGATCACTTTGTAGAAATTGCCTCGTTATTTCAACGATCAAATACTCAGATTGCACCAACTGCGGCGCAATCGTCGCATGATAAAATCCAACCTTTTGAATAACAACAGGATTTTCAAATACAACGGCTTTTTTACCGCTTATCAACCACACCACCAGCGCAACCAGGCCTACCAGAAAAAAAAGCTCAAACACCTTGATTGATCAGGCACATAAGCCCAGAAGAACCATCAACCCCGACGAGTTGCAGATGTCTGAACATTGGCGCTTTCTATCCACTTCTTGATGCGATTGGCATCGCCGATACGGGTATTTTTTCCGACAGAATCAAGTAATACAATAATTACCGGACGCTGACGAATTTTCGCCTGCATCACCAGACATCTGCCTGCTTCATTGATAAAACCGGTCTTGCTCACGCCGATTTCCCACGATGCATTCTTAACTAGCGGATTGGTGTTGTTGTATTGCAATTCTCGACCGCGCAAGCCTTCGACTGAATGGGTGGCCGTCGTGGTGTACTGATGGATCAACTGGTAATTACGTGCTGCAGCAACCATCTTGACCAGATCGCGCGCGGTGGATACGTTATTGCTGTTCAAACCGGTCGGATCGTAAAAAATCGTATTGGTCATGCCCAGCTTTTTCGCCTTGGCATTCATCGCGGCAACAGCCGCTGCCGTGCCGCCTGGATAACTACGCGCCAGGGAAGAAGCAGCACGATTTTCGGAGGACATCAGCGCCAGCTTAAGCATTTCACTACGAATAAAAGTCGTCCCAACCCCCAGACGGGAGTGAGTCCCCTTCAGGCTATCCAGATCGGCCACATCGACACTGATCGCTTCATTCAAATCAGGAGAGGCATCCAATACCACCATCGCCGTCATCAGTTTGGTAATGGACGCAATCGGCGCGACTGCATCCGGATTCTTAGTGTAGAGCGGAGTCTGCGATTGCTCATCATAGATCAGTGCTATCGACGAGAATAATTTAGGGCTGGAAGCAGGGTGAAAGGCTGCACTGGAAACCGCGCTATCCGCCTTCACAACCGGCGTAATGAGCTCAGCCTTAGCGACAGGAGTGATCAGATCAGTCTTGGGAGCGGCGAGTGCCGCCACTTTCGCTTCATGAGCAGATTGCACAGCCGGCTCAGCGACATCTTTGACTACACTGAGGTGTCTTGCGTGATGTCTCGACGCATGTTTTACAGTGTGTTTTTCTGCGTGTTTGACGTGGTGATGAAGCGCATGCTTAGCATGATGCTCATCAACATGTTTATGATGATGTTCACCCGCCTGAACTGTCAGCGCTTGACCCAATAACACACACAACAGCAATCTTTTTTTCATTTCCCACTCCACAACACGCACAGGGGTAAAAGGATACCCCAAAATTAATTTAAATCAATATAAATCAACACGCAGGAGCCTCCTGCTCGACTCGTTTCTGAAGATTCCACATCTGCGCATACATTCCATTGCGCAATAACAATTCGTCATGCGCGCCACGCTCAATAATTTCCCCTCGATCCATCACCAGAATCTGATCCGCATCTACCACCGTGGAGAGGCGATGCGCGATGATCAAGGTGGTACGATTCTGTGCAATGCTACGCAATTCGGCCTGTATCGCCTTCTCCGATTTCGAGTCTAGCGCCGAGGTGGCCTCATCGAAAATAAGTATCGCCGGATTTTTCAGTATCGCCCGTGCAATCGCCACACGCTGCTTCTCACCGCCAGACAATTTCAGTCCGCGCTCACCGACTTTGGTGTCGTAACCTTGCGGCAGCGACTCTATAAAATCATGGATGTGTGCGGCCTGAGCCGCCGCAATCACCGCGTCGTGACTCGCATCCGGCTTGCCGTAGGCTATATTGTAATAAATTGTATCGTTAAACAACACCGTATCCTGCGGCACGATGCCGATCGCGGCGCGCAAACTACTCTGCGTCACATTTCGGATATCCTGTCCGTTGATGAAAAGACAGCCGTCTTGCACATCGTAGAAGCGGAACAACAAGCGCGACAAAGTCGACTTGCCCGCACCACTGGAGCCCACGACCGCCACGGTCTGTCCTGCCGGGATGGTAAAATTCACCTCATGCAGTATTTTCCGATCCGGGTTATAGCCGAAACTAACCCGTTCAAACCGAACCTCCGCCTGCCCTGCCGATAAGGCCTGCGCGCCGGGCATATCAGCCACTTCCCTGTCTTCATGCAACAGACCAAACATCTTTTCCATATCCGCCAGTGCGTGACGAATTTCACGATACACGAAACCTAAAAAATGCAGTGGCATATACAGTTGCAGCATAAACACGTTGACCAGCACCAGATCGCCCAGCGACATCGTGCCCTGCACCACTTCGTCGGCCGCCATCCACATCAACACCGTGATGCCAATGGCGATAATCACGCTCTGGCCTGCATTCAACAAAGCCAGCGAGGTTTGATTTTTTACCGCCGCCCTTTCCCAGTGCTCCATATTCTGGTCATAACGCGCTGCCTCATACTGTTCGTTACCAAAATACTTCACGGTTTCATAGTTGAGCAGACTGTCGATGGCGCGACTGTTAGCCTTCGAGTCTAGATCGTTCATGGTGCGCCGCATCACCATGCGCCACTCGGTGACGAACAGGGTAAAACCGATATAGATAATCAGCGTGACAAAGGTGATCACCGCAAACCAGTGGTTATATTTTTTAAGCAAAATCCCTGCGACCAATGCGATTTCCAGCAGGGTAGGCAGAATATTAAACAGCATGAAATTGAGCAGAAAGCCGATGCCGCGCGTGCCGCGATCGATGTCACGCGACACACCGCCCGTCTGCCGATCCAGGTGAAAACGCAGGGAGAGGCTATGCAAATGCTCGAACACTTGCAAAGCCACGCGGCGAATGGCACGTTGCGTGACCTTGGCAAACACCGCATCGCGCAATTCGCCAAACAGCGTGCTCATCAAGCGCAACGCGCCATAGCCTAAAATCAGTGACACCGGCACCAGCAGCACCGCATGAGATTTATCAAAAGAATCAATTATTTGCTTAAAAACCAAGGGCACGGCCACATTAGCTAGCTTGGCTAGAATCAGTAAACTCATCGCCAGTATCACGCGCCCCTTGAATTCACTCAGATAGGGCACCAGCGAACGCAGTGTTTTCCAACCGCCGCGCGTATCGTGTTCAGATGAGGTCGATGAATGGCGCATAATGGTCGAGCGAAATAATAAGTTTTGATTATAGCCTTTGCACCAGCGCATAACCGACCATACACACCGCGTATCACCCTGAAATCGGCATGATATCAGGCAGACTACAGATCCCCTGCCATTTGAAGCGTCAGAGTCAGGCTGAATACACTGCCTGTACCGAGCTGGCTTTGAACATCAATCTTTCCACCCATCAACTGTGCAAGGTTTCGGGAGATAACCAATCCGAGTCCGACACCGCCAAAGCGACGTGTTGATGAATTATCGACCTGAATGAAGGGTTGAAACAACGTCACAATCTGTTCTCGGCTCAAACCTATGCCGGAATCATGGATACTAAACTGTAGCGTAACCTTCGAGCCGCTCGCCCGAAGTTGCCGCACCTCCAGTGCAACTTGCCCCCGCTCCGTGAACTTGAATGCATTTCCGAGCAAATTAACCAATATCTGCCGCAGTCTGAGCGGATCACCCAATAATTCAACAGGCAAGACCGAGTGTTTCGACAAGGTGAAAATCAACCCACACCCCTCGGCTCGCAATCTAAACTGGCGTTCGATACTGCGCAACAATTCGTCCAATTCGATGACACCCTCTTCGAGTTTCATCTGACCCGATTCGATTCTCGACAGATCGAGGATATCATTGAGTATTCCCAGCAAATTTTTGGACGAATTCAGTATTTCGGTAATGAATACTCGTTGATCCTCAGGCGATGGATTATCGATCGCCAACTCCGAGAATCCAATAATCGCATTCATCGGCGTGCGTATTTCATGGCTCATATTCGCCAAAAAATCACTCTTGGCCCGACTGGCTGCTTCGGCTTTGACGCTTTCAATCTGCAGGCTTTCGATCAACTCGTTAAATGTCCTAGCCGTTTCACCCGCTTCATCATCGCCGACAATATCCAACCGGCGTGAAAAATCCCCGCTCTTTTTGATTTCCTTCATCGCCGAACGTAAACTCAACAACGGAACGATCACAGAACGCGAAATAATCGCTGAGAGTATGGCCGTCAAACCAATTGATACCACAAGAATGAACAGCATCAGGTAAGTCGAAAATTGAATCTGACCGGCCGCACGCGCCTCGTCTATCACTACGCGTTTGTTTGCAATCTGGACAGCCCTGTTTATCGCCTCGCGGTGAAGCGCATAGGCCAACTTCATTTTTTTCATGGCTACCACTGCAGCAGGCATGTTTTCATGCTGCAAGGCCGGCACAAATTCTTCAAAGGCAACGGCATAAAATTCCATAGCAGGGATATGAGCTTGATTGAGCAGCGTGACTTTTAAATCCTCCCCCAGCCTTTCCTTCTGCCAAAAAAAATACCGTTTATCGTACTCGGCTTTCAAATCTCTCAAGAGATTGATTTGCGCAGCCTGGTCGATGTGGTCCCCCTCCAGCAGTTGCAAGCTGACCAGATAGGATTCGATAATGTATTCTGGCGGCGGTAAAATATCCGCCACGAGGTCTTTACCCTGAACAATTTCCCGGTAGATAGGACCATTGACTTTAAGTTCACCCAGTGTCTTAAAAGACCACATCCCATAAAGTAAAAAACCGGCGACCACACAAAATGTCAGTATACCGAATCGTTGACTCAGCTTAAGTCGCCCCAAGATTTCCATGTTTATCCTATCCAGTAGAAATTACGGGAAATCACCCTCTTCCCGTCACTAAATATCAAAGCAATTTCCATACCTGCCGAAATAGCGAAGAATAGTGAATCCACTAAACTCAATAAAATCAATAGGAAAAAATCTAAACATACGATGGCTCATCAATAAAAGCGTGGGTATTTATTGAACGACACATGAAAGCGCACTAAATGAGTGCATTAAATTCGATCAGCCTAGACAGCGACTTTAAATCCAAAGAATCCATTAGCTCCGTCATTACAGACGCCAGCCAAGATCCTGTTTATCCCGCGAAAGCGGGAATCCAGCGAGATATACATTCCGCGAAGCGGACAAAACCAAGGTTATATCCCACTTCGTGGGCATTATTCGATAATCTGGACACCGGCCTTCGCCGGTATGACGTGTTTTTTTGCTAATGAACAATCCGGTTTAAACACTATTCTTTCCGTAACCGATCACGCCGACCAACATACGGATCACTGCATAACTGATACGGGCAATCAAACGCGCACCCCAGCCAAGATGACTCCAGTGGAGCGGCTCGATCCGGTGCGCATCCTGCGCGATCGCGTCCAGCAATTTGCCGCGTAATTCTTCTGCAAAACCGGCATCTGACACGACGAGATTGGCTTCACGTGCCAGCAACAGACTGAAAGGGTCAATATTGGAAGAACCCACCGTCGCCCAGTGCCCGTCGACGACCGCAACCTTAGCATGCAGAAAACTAGCCTGGTATTCGTAGATTTCGATCCCCGCCGCCAATAAGTGTTCGTAAAGCGCCTGCGTGGCATAGTGTTGCAAGCGGTATTCGACCTTACCCTGCAACAACAGCACGACACGCACCCCGCGCTGTGCCGCATGAATCAAACTAAGCCGAAACAAACTGCCAGGCAAAAAATAGGCATTGGCAATCACCACTTCTCGCTTCGCCCCTGCAATCGCCTTCAGATAGGCGTGTTCTATTTCACGGCGATGCCGGAAGTTGTCGCGCAACAAGACCATCATATTGCTGAGCGGCACTGCATGAACATCAGGAAGCATTATTCGGCCGATACGTTTTCCGCGAAAACTCGCACTCGCCCAGGTCACCGAAAGCCACATGCGCTGCATGACCGACTGTATTCCTGATGCAATACCCCCCTCGATACGCACGGCAAAATCAAGACGTGGAATCACCACACCGAGCTCCCTGCTTGCTCCATCATTGATGTTGATACCACCGATAAAGGCGACGGCACCATCAATGACTACCAGTTTTCGATGCAGACGGCGCAACCGATAGCGCCGCATCCGGAATCGATAGACTTCCCGCCGAAACCATTGCACTTTCACGCCTGCCGCACGTAACTCGACAAGCCACGCGATGGGAAAATGTGCAGAACCGAATCCGTCCATCAACACATGCACGGACACTCCGCGATACGCTGCATTTTGCAACGCGTCGACCATCAAGCGCCCGACTTGATCTTCGGCAAAAATATAGGTTTCAAGATAAATCGAGCGTTGTGCTGCCTCGATATCGTGGATGAGTTGTGGAAAATACGCCGTGCCATTTTGCAGCAGCATCAGTCTGTTGCCACTGACCAGATGCACGTTAGCCATCAGGGCTTAATACGGCAGATAATGCGGCGTGATCGGATAGCCGTTGCCATGCACCGCCGATGTGAACTTCAGTGTGTTTCACGCTAAATCCGCGCACATAAATACGATCCAGACGAAACAGGGGCAGTCTGGCCGGAAAACTGCGTGCCACCTGTCCACCATGCAAATCAAACGCATCGTGCATACCCAATTCTTTAGCGACGGCAACACTCATCTGGTTGCGCCAGTCATTGAAATCGCCGGCGATGATCACCGGTGCATCAGGCGGAATCTCATGCTGTACGTATTCGATCAAGGCGCGGGTTTGTGCACGCCGCCCCTTGGCAAATAAGCCGAAATGCGCGCACAGACAATGCACCGCTTTACCTTCCTTTAGCTTGACTTCGCAGTGCAACAGGCCGCGACTCTCAAAGCGATGTGCGGAGATATCTGTATTGAGCATCTGAACAATTGGAAAAAGACTCAGGATCGCGTTGCCATGATGCCCCGCCTCGTAGATACAGTTTTTACCGTAAGCGGAATGCGGCCAACGCCTGTGCGCGATGAATTCATGCTGAGCGCCATCAGGATAATTAGAGAAATTTTGCCCGTGCGTGTTGTGCGCACCCTGCACTTCCTGCAAAAAAACGATATCCGCATTCAGCTCGCGCAATCGCTCGCGCAACTCGTGCAAAACCACCCGCTGATTAAAATGGGAAAAACCCTTGTGAATATTATAGGTAGCTACGGTGAGCGTTTGCATAATATTGATTATATTATGTTCTATCCAACAAAATCCCGCATTCTCGAAAAACAGCCCTACAGACATGAAGCGCGCACGATTGCACGCTGACGGGCGATCAACCAAGTCGGCCAAATACGCTGTATCTAAATCTTTTTCTAACTCAGTCCGGAAAATGCATGAAGGAACATAGGTGTATAAGACGCCCCTCTTCCTGATGTTTACAGTATATCGAGGACACGCTCAGGCGGCCTTCCGACGACCGCTCTGTCGCCAATAATCACGATCGGACGCTCCAGCAATTTCGGGTTGCCTGATATGATTTTCAGCCATTCGGAATCAGCTCGCTCGTCTGCCGGGGAAAGACCGAGTTCCTGTGCGATTTCTTCATTGAATCTGATGATGTCCTTAGGATATTTTCCCAGCATTTTCAACACGATTTCCAGCTCCTCTGCGGAAGGCGCATTTTCCAGATAGTGCAGCAATTGAGGCTCTATGCCTTTTTCCTGCAGCAGCGTTAAGGTTGCTCTGCATTTACTGCATTTCGGGTTGTAATAAATTGAAACCTTCATCTTTGTTACTGCCTTATGTATTAACTTAATTCGCTAATTTATCCAATATAGCCAAATAGTTATCACCTGTCACCCACATACGGATTAGTGCGTCGCTCATGACCAAAGGTGGACATCGGGCCGTGCCCCGGAATGAAATCCACCTCATCACCAAGCGGAAATAGTTTTTTACGGATCGAAGCAATCAGGGTGTCGTGGTCTCCGCGTGGGAAATCTGTTCGCCCGATAGAACCTTTAAACAGCACATCGCCCACGAGCGCCAGCTTGGCTATGGGATCAAAGTAAACAACATGACCTGGCGTATGACCCGGCGCGTGCACAACCGTCAACACAACTTCACCGACCTGCACAATATCGCCCCCTTTTAACCAGCGGCTCGGAGTGAAGGATTCAGCCGGTGGGAAACCATAGCTTTGTGCTTTCATTGGCAGCTCTTTAAGCAAAAAAGCATCATCAACATGCGGGCCCTCGATAGGGACATTGAGAATTTTTGCTAATTGGGCAACGCCACCAATATGATCGACGTGACCGTGCGTGATCAACAACTTTTCGACAGTAACCCCTTCCTGAGTGATAGCAGCGAGTATATGTTGCACATCACCACCAGGGTCAACAACGACTGCAACACGTGTTTTCTCACACCACAACAAGGTACAGTTTTGCTCAAAAGGCGTAACAGGGATAATTCGAAATTTCATAGATATTCCAAAATGAAGGGCAGCAAATTATAACTGGCTTACGGGTGATCATGCCCTGATGTATAGTCGGTTTTACTTGGCCACCTCCTGCTGCCGAGACAGAGTCAACCGTCAGAGCGAGGAATTAGGGTCAGACTCGATATATTCTTTTTACTCTCTTGCTGCTTGACACTAACAATTCGAGTCTGCCCACTAATTTCCTGGTTTTTCAGGCGATGGCCCGCCCCGCCTGATCAGGCGTTGCCGATACTGCGCGTCGGAAGTTTTATCTGACGCGCGAAATCCAGCATACGGTGTATCGGTTGTACGGCACGAGGAATGATAGCCGGATCGACGTGGATCTCGTTTTTACCGGTTTCCAGCACCTCCGCTAAATTCGCCAGATTGTTCATCGCCATCCACGGACAATGACTGCAACTGGTGCAATTCGCCCCGACGCCGGCAGTTGGCGCTTCGAGGAACAGTTTATCCGGACAGAGCGTGCGCATCTTGTGCAGTATGCCGTTGTCGGTTGCGACGATAAACACCGGCGCGGTAGAGTTTTTCGCCGCGTTGATCAACTGCGTGGTAGAGCCGATCACGTCAGCCAGTTGCACCACCGCACGCGGCGATTCAGGGTGCACCAATACCATGCAACCGGGATACTGAGTTTTAAGTGCGATGAGTTCATGCGCCTTGTATTCATCGTGCACCACACAGGAACCCTGCCACAGTAACATGTCGGCACCCGACTGTTCCTGCACATAACCGCCCAGATGACGATCCGGTGCCCAGAGGATTTTCTTACCCTGCTCGTGCAGGTGTTTGACCAGCGGCAAAGCAATGGAACTGGTCACCATCCAGTCGGCACGCGCCTTCACCGCCGCACTGGTATTGGCATAGACCACCACAGTACGATCGGGATGCGCGTCACAAAAGGTAATAAACTCATCCGCAGGACACCCCAGGTCGAGCGAGCACTCCGCCGCCAAATCCGGCATCAGCACACGTTTCTCCGGGTTGAGTATCTTGGCTGTTTCACCCATGAAACGCACGCCAGCCACGACGATGGTACGCCCCTTGTGCTGATGGCCGAAATTCGCCATATCCAGCGAATCCGAAACGATACCGCCGGTCGCTTCCGCCAGGTCCTGCAAGTCAGGGTGCACGTAATAATGCGCCACCAGCACCGCATCCTGTTCAATCAACAAACGCTTGATCCGCGCGATCAATTCAGGTTTTAGTTGCGGGTCGGGCATCGCATCGGCACGGGCCCAAGCCATTGCGGTGGAACAACCCGGATGTTCATAAGGTATGGCGATTTCACTCATGGATTTTTCCTAAGACGATGCTGAATATTCAACCTAATTGTCATGGCGACCGCAAAAAAAGTGCGGCGGGTAGCAGTCTGTGGATACAAAATGAATCTGGTTTGCCACGTCACAGCGTTCCTCGCAAAGACGATTTAACTAGTGTTTTACTCATTCCGCGTGACGCTATTTCCAATATCATCGCGCGGTTGCTCGGCGAGAAAACCTTATCAGCGGCTTCCTGCAACGGCAGCCACTGGTAATTGAGATGCTCCCGAGGGGATAAGGTGATTGCAACACGACACGGCAACCGCAAACCGAACACGTGTTCGACATTTTGCGTGACGCCCGCCGGATAACGGTGCTGCCAGTGAGGATAAATTTCATAATGATTCTGAAACTGCCAGTCGTTCAGCTCATACTGATTCGCCTCCAACCCGGTTTCCTCCTGCACTTCACGGATCGCAGTGTCCCGTAAAGTATCATCGCCCTCGCGGCTTCCGGTCACCGATTGCCAGTAACCGGAATGATCGGCACGCTCCAGCAGCAACACGTCCAGATCGGAAGTGTATATCACCACCAGTACGGAGACAGGTTGTTTTGTACCGGCCATATTAACAAGAGTCACGAAGTGAACATTTTCCCCTGCCCTCGCAAAGATTCATTGGCGGGGGAAGGACGGAAAGGAGGAACGGGCATGATTTCATTATTCAGGGGAGTGTCTTCACAACGCCCGTCAGGCGAAGAAGACCCAGAATGGTTTATTGCGCTGCCGCCAATACACCACCGTATCATCGAAGATATCCTGCGCGATCTCACGATCATTGGAAGATAAACCCAAGGTAGGACTGACATTATTCAGCAGCAGCACATAACCCGGCGCGTTGTGCCATGACAAGTCACACAACACATCCACCAGCGCATCCCAATTGGCACCAAACTCATTGGGAAATCCGGTCGCTGCGCCCAACGCAATCAGCAGATTTTTCTTCCCCTTGGTTCCACTCAAATCCGCCTCAAGCAGTGCAAATCCGGCCGTATCCGCCGCTTCAGACAGCTCGTCCACACGACAGTCCAGCTTGTGGCAGCCCGCCGCTGCCAGATTGTTCAGTTGTGGTACGGCCATGGCTACTCCTGTATACGTTGGAAAGTTTGATAGTGATCAGCGCTGTAATAATACTCGTCCGTTGCCCCGTTAATAATACGTCGAGTCCCGCGATTGCGCGAACCCGGTGTTTTCACCGTATATTCATGGTAATAGCCGCGCGGACGACGAGTCAATACACCTTCATAATTACCAAAAACTACGCCATCGCGCGGATAGGCAAAAGGCCCACCCTGTTTAATCGCTCTCAGCGTATCGCGCCCCTCAGATGGCAACTGACTCGCACTCACAGACTCGACCTTCGCCAAACCAACCGCATGATGATTATGATGGCCGTGCGCCTCTGCGCACAAACAAAACAACAGCATCAATCCGGCCAGCAACCAACGCATCATTTTTATTCCTTAACTACCTCAGCCTGTGCTGGCTGGCGCAGACGAATGTGCAACTCGCGCAACTGACGTTCATCCACAGGAGATGGCGCCTGAGTCAACAGACACTGCGCGCGCTGTGTCTTGGGGAAGGCAATCACATCGCGTATCGATTCCGCACCAGTCATCATGGTAACAATGCGATCCAGACCAAAGGCCAAACCGCCGTGTGGTGGTGCGCCATATTGCAACGCATCGAGCAGAAAGCCGAATTTGAGCTGCGCTTCTTCCGCACCGATATTGAGCGCGCGGAACACTTGACTCTGCACCTCAGCCTTATGGATACGCACCGAACCGCCGCCCAATTCCCATCCGTTCAGCGCCAGATCGTAAGCCTTGGCCAGACACTCGCCAGGACTAGTTTCCAGCAACGCCAGATGCTCATCCTTTGGTGCGGTGAACGGATGGTGACAGGCATTCCAGCGCTTACCTTCTTCATCGTATTCAAACATCGGGAAGTCCACCACCCACAATGGTTCCCACGCGCTGCCGTTGACATGACCTTTTTCATGACCGATTTTGGTACGCAAGGCACCCAACGCATCGTTAACTACTTTTTCCTTGTCAGCGCCAAAGAAGATGATGTCGCCGTTTTGAGCGCCAGTGCGTTCGATCACAGCTTTGAGCGCGGCTTCGTGGATATTCTTCACGATAGGCGATTGCAAGCCAGCTTCATTGGCTTGCGTGATGTCATTGACCTTGATGTAAGCTAGGCCCTTCGCGCCGTAGATGCCGACAAATTTGGTGTACTCGTCAATTTCGCCACGTGTCAGGGCTGCACCGCCTGGGATGCGCATTGCCGCGATACGACCGGTTGTCGAATTAGCCACACCGGCAAACACCTTGAACGCCACATCCTTCATTACATCGGTGACTTCGGTCAATTCCAGCGTCACGCGCAAGTCCGGCTTATCGGAACCGAAACGCGCCATCGCCTCCGCGTACGTCATGCGCGGGAAAGGATTCGGCAGATCCACGTCCATCGCTTCCTTGAACACGGTACGAATCAGCTCTTCGGTGAGCGCAGTGATTTGTGTTTCGTTCAAGAATGAAGTCTCAATATCAACCTGGGTGAATTCAGGCTGACGATCGGCGCGCAGATCTTCGTCGCGGAAACATTTGGTGATCTGATAATAGCGATCGAAACCAGCCACCATCAGTAACTGCTTGAATAATTGAGGAGATTGCGGCAACGCAAAGAATTCACCCGGATGCACACGCGATGGCACCAGATAGTCACGCGCGCCTTCCGGTGTGGACTTGGTCAGCATCGGTGTTTCGATATCGATAAAACCGCGACTGTCCAGGAAACGACGGAACGCCATCGCCACCTTGTAACGCAACATCATATTCTTTTGCATCTGCGGGCGACGCAGATCGATCACGCGATGTGTCAGACGGACGTTCTCGGACAGATTTTCATCATCCAACTGGAACGGCGGCGTGACCGATGCGTTCAACACTTCGATGTCCTGACAGAGAATCTCGATTTCGCCGCTGACGAGATTGCTGTTGGAAGCGCCTTCAGGACGGCGACGCACTATACCTGTGATACGCAGTACAAATTCGTTACGCACCGATTCGGCGATCTTGAACATCTCGACCTGATCCGGATTACACACCACTTGCGCCAGACCTTCACGGTCGCGCAGATCGATAAAAATCACCCCGCCGTGATCGCGGCGGCGATGCGCCCAACCGCAAATACTCACGGTCTGGTCAAGTTGGTCGGTGTTGAGAGTGCCGCAATAATGTGTACGCATAATCTTAGAGTCTTTAAATAGTATTTGGGGTCAGGGTGGTGTTCACATCGGACACCACACCCATCGAAACAATGGAACGCAAAGCCGCATCTACCGTCATATCCAGCGCGATAGTGTCGGCTCGGCGCACGAAAAAATAAAAGCCGTTGACGGGACTGGGCGTGGTGGGAATAAACACCGCCACATATTCTTCATCAAGCCGGCTAATCACTTCACCCGGCACGTTGGTCTGAAACGCCAGCGACCAGGCATCGGGGTGCGGATAGCGCACCAGTAAAACTTGACGGAACGAGTTACCGTTACCGGATAACAGCGTATCGCTGACCTGCTTCACCCCCTTGTAGATACTGCCGACAAAGGGAATGTGCAACATCGCCTTCTCGGACGCATCCCACAGGCGCTGCCCGAAGATGTTGCGGATCAACAGGCCGGTGACGAGCACCACGGCGAAGGTCAGGATAATTCCCAGGCCAGGTATGTGGAACGGCAACAAGTAATCCGGCTGCCAATGCTGTGGCAACAATAACAACGTCTGATCCATCGTGGTGATGGTCAGATTCAACACCCAGATCGTGATACCCAGCGGCACCCAGACCAGCAAACCGGTAATCAGAAATTTCTTCATTGATCAGGAGTTAGCCGCAGGGCACGTGCCCGCACTGCCACAGGGCGCGCAAGACGCCTTGGGCTTATCCTTGAAATCGGTCGCGTAATAACCATTGCCCTTCAACTGAAAACCGGGCGCGGTCAATTGTTTGGAGAACGATTCTTTACCGCATTCCGGGCAGGTGACCAGCGCGGCATCGCTCATTTTTTGCATCACATCCTGTTGCAGGCCGCAATCGGCACATGCGTAAGCATAAATAGGCATGAATTCTTTCCTATCGGGTAAATTTAAAGGGGAGCATTATACCCCGAGCACACGCGACCCTATATGGCATTTAATCGGCCGAATTCAAGGGGGAATAACAATATTTTTACAATTTTTCTTTAATCTCCGTCACTTAACACCGCCAGCACCGGCGCAGAACAGGTATAATGGCACCGCCCTGCGTAAAACCAATCAGCGCAGCGGTCTCTTAACAACTCCCGATCCTTCGATCATCTATTTCGTCTGCCCCGATTGGTGCCGCTTATTCTTAAGCGTCAGGCCGTCGCAGGAGATAAGCTTTGCCTAACACGACTACCGTTTCAACCGTCACCTTTGCCAGCCTGAATCTGGCCGAACCTCTGATGCGCGCGATCAGCGACTCAGGTTACACCAACCCTACCCCCGTACAGGCACAAGCTATTCCGCTGGTGCTGGCAGGTGGCGACTTACTGGCCGGCGCACAGACCGGAACCGGAAAAACCGCTGGTTTCACCCTGCCTGTTTTGCATATTTTAAGCCAGAAACCGGCTGCCAATCCCGGCAATGGTCGGCCGCGCTGCCTGATTCTGACCCCGACGCGCGAACTCGCCGCTCAAGTCGAAGAATCTGTGCAGACCTATGGCAAATACCTGTCGCTCAAATCGATGGTGATGTTCGGTGGCGTCAATATCAATCCGCAAATCAAGTCGCTGCGCGGCCAGATCGATATTTTGGTGTCGACACCGGGTCGCTTGCTCGATCACGTCGGACAAAAAACGCTGGATTTATCCGCCGTGGAAATCCTGATTCTGGACGAAGCCGACCGCATGCTGGACATGGGCTTTATCCGCGACATCAAGAAGATACTGGTATTGCTGCCCAAGAAGCGTCAAAACCTGCTGTTCTCGGCAACTTTCTCTGAAGAAATCAAGACGCTGGCTGATGGACTGCTGAATAATCCGGGCTTCGTCGAAGTCGCCCGCCGCAACACCACGTCAGAACTGGTTGCGCAAAGCGTACACATGGTCGCGCAAAAACTGAAAAGCCATTTGCTCTCGCACCTGATCAAGCACAACGACTGGAAGCAGGTGCTGGTATTTACCCGCACCAAGCACGGCGCGAACCGTCTGGCTGAAAAACTGAATGCGGATGGCATTCCAGCCGCCGCGATCCACGGCAACAAGAGTCAATCGGCGCGCACCAAGGCCTTGTCCCAATTCAAGGACGGCTCCATGCCGGTACTGGTTGCGACCGATATCGCCGCCCGTGGCCTCGACATCGATATGCTGCCTCACGTGGTCAACTTTGAACTGCCTAACGTACCGGAAGATTACGTACACCGTATCGGTCGTACCGGGCGCGCAGGTAGCAACGGCGCCGCGATCTCACTGGTCGACAGTGAAGAGTTGGATCACCTCAAAAACATTGAGCGCCTGATCAAGACGCAGATACCGCGTGTCGCGATCGATAGCTTCGTGCCACCGACAAACATTCCTGCCGAAGCGCCGCGCCCGCCTCGTCCGCAGCACGGACAGAAACGCCACAGCAACACAACAGGCGGCAATCGTCCGCCACGTGAAGGCCAACCGGCTCGCGACGGACAAGCACCTCGCAATCCGGATGCGGCTCGCCGCAGTCAACAACCGCGCACGGGGACGGGTCCCGCACGTCCCGGCCAACCACGCGCTGATCAAGCGCAGGCACGTACTGGAGCAGCACCCGCACGCCCCGCTCAGCCGCGCACCGCACCTCAAAAACCCATGTCTGAAGCGGCGCGCCACCAGGCCATGCCTCAACCCGCACTGTTTTCACCTCGTCCGGCAGTAAGACGAGGCAAATAACGAAACATCCCGGGTTCGATTACCGAACCCGGACAAATATAACCTATTGATTTTATTTATTTTGCAACAGCATTGCGAAACCAAGGACACCCATGGCCAAGACAAACTACACCTTCGAAAAACGTCAAAAAGAATTAGCCAAGCAAAAAAAACAGGCTGAAAAGTTGCTGAAAAAAGCAGCTCCCAAGGGCGAATCAACTGATCAGCCTACCCCACCTGCTGACGATCAAATCGCTGGCTGAAACATGCATCGCCTGTTAGCGACACTCATCTTGGCCCCCGCGCTCTGCGTGGCGGAAGAACCCGACATGAAGCTAACGATGGGGCATTACGTCTATTCGGGCGGCGTGGGCAGCAACGACATCAACTTGCGCAATACTTCTGCCCTTGGAAATATCTGGGCGGGTTACTACGAATCAAGGCCGCGCGCGGAGGCGCAGTTACGCGGCGGCTGGGATCACACCTACAACCTGAGCGGCCTGCGCTTATCCCCGTCGGTTCAGGCTGCCTCAATGGGCTTTGCCTCGTTCAGCGCTCAGGCTGAAGTGGGAGACTCCTGGTTTGTAGGCACAGGATTGGGTCGCACTAACCTGCGCCCTTATTCAAATCTTAATTTCGACCCGAATGATTCCTGGATGATGTCGGCGGGCAAGCGTGAAGCGACAGGCGAAGTTTATTATTTGCAACAAGTCAGAGACAATCGACTGAATCCGGATCAGCGCCATCTGCACGCTTACTACCGGACACCACTGAATAATGGCGATCGCGTCACTATAGATCTGCTTTATAAGACCGGGCTGGTCGCAGACACTCAGATACACAAATGGGGACTCTCGGCATCGTATGACTGGACACGCTACTTCGTAACCCTAGCCTATGATCCCAAAGTGAATTTCACCACCGATAACATGTTCAGAACCTCGGCGGGGTTTCGTTTCTAGCCATACCGGCGCATATCAAACACGCCGGCAGGCAGTGAATTCAATCAAGGTTGCAAGGCTGCGTCTTCTATCAGTACCTTATAGAAATAGCCCGAACCGAAGTCTTTATCGTTGCGCACCACCCCCTTCACCGTCACGATATCACCCAACTTAGCGGCATTCGTGGTTGTCACCAGAATATCGCCATTCGTGTTCGCCGCCGAACCGTCGCGCAGATGTATCCAGTTTTTCCCCATAATCCCCGGGTTATATTTCACAATCTTGCCACGCACCAACACCGGCTTATCTTTAAGCTCAACCGCCTTGCTGACAATTTCCGCAACCGTTTTGGCATTTTCCCCTACCGCACGCGGCACATGGATATCGGCCACATTGATCTTATTGATCGCATGAGACGTTGCCATCCCTAGACCTGGCGCAACAGGTGAACTTTGCGCACCAGCAAGACTACCGAACAGTATCGTTTTGAACGTCTTTTTCAGCGTTTTGCTGACAAAGTTATCCATAACCATCACGTTTTCAATCGTGACGTCACTACCTTTTTTGACTGGCGCCTTAGCCACTGCAGCCCAAGTTTCACCCTCTTGCGTCTTCAAACGCAAATAGGTGTAACTCTCGACATCGCGAACTTCGAGCACCTCGCCCTTGACCGACACTGGTGGCGCCGAATTTTCCGCGGCGCCGGCGAAAGTAGTAACAGCGACCAGCGTGATCGCCCATAGTGTTTTTATCATCTTCAACTCCTGTGCAAAGGCGTAAGCATATCAGCCAGCCGCCTGCAATGCCACCCACAAATCTTGCATCCTGCATCCTGCGTTACCCCATCACCCACTTGCCAGGTTCAATACCATCCAGCATCCAGTCACCGATACGGTAGCGAATCAGACGCAAGGTAGGAAATCCAACTGCGGCGGTCATACGGCGCACCTGACGATTTTTGCCTTCCCGGATGGTGAGTTCCAGCCAACTGGTCGGAATCAACTTTCGTTCACGCACAGGCGGATTGCGCGGCCACAAACCCAACGGTTCAGCCATCAGATTCGCACCGGCAGGTCGAGTCATTCCGTCATTAAGCGCTACACCCGTGCGAAGTTTATCCAGCGCTGTAGCATCCGGCACGCCTTCTACCTGCACCCAATAGGTCTTGGCCAACTTATGTTTGGGATCGGTGATGCGGTGTTGCAACTGACCATCGTCGGTCAATACCAGCAGCCCCTCACTGTCCGTATCCAGTCTTCCGGCAGGATAAAATTCCGGAAGAGGAATATAATCCGCCAGCGTCGGATGCATGCCATCTGAACTGAACTGGCAAATGATGCCAAACGGTTTATTGAACAGCAAAATGCGTCCCATCGGAGTTCCATTCTATTTTTAAGCAGTCATTTTACCGTGTCTCACCGCATCAAGCGTTAATACATGCATGCAGTTTCAGCCTGTAATAGCGAGTATCAGCTGGTTTATGAATTATCACTAACTAAAGAGAAAAATATGACAAGCAATAAGATTATTTACACGATGGTCGATGAAGCACCGGCACTGGCAACTTACTCCCTACTCCCCATCATCCAGGCGTTCACCCACGCGGCTGGTGTTGCTGTCGAAACCCGCGACATTTCGCTTGCAGGACGCATCCTCGCGAATTTCCCGGAAAATCTGACCGCAAACCAGAAAATCGCTGACGAACTGACTGAACTTGGTCAACTGACGCTAAAAGCGGAAGCCAACATCATCAAATTACCTAACATCAGCGCCACTCCGCCACAATTGAAGGCCGCGATCAAAGAGTTGCAGTCACAAGGCTTCAATATTCCTGATTATCCTGAAGAGGTGCAAAACGACGAACAGAAGGCGATCAAGACACGCTATAGCAAGGTGCTCGGCAGTGCGGTAAACCCAGTATTGAGAGAAGGTAATTCAGACCGTCGCGCCGCGCTTTCAGTCAAACAATTCGCACAAAAAAATCCGCACAAAATGGGCGCATGGAGCAGCGACTCCCAAACCCATGTAGCGCACATGAACGGAAACGACTTTTACGGCAGTGAGAAGTCAACTACAGTGAGTAATGCCACAGCGGTTCGTATCGAATTTGCCGGCAACGATGGAAAAACGACCGTTTTGAAGGAAAAAGTCACCTTACAGGCGGGAGAAGTCATCGATGCGTGCGTCATGAGTCGCCGCGCCTTGCGTGATTTTTACGAAGAACAGATAGCAGACGCTCAAAAACAGGGCGTATTGCTGTCGTTGCACCTTAAAGCCACCATGATGAAGATTTCCGACCCCATCATGTTCGGCCACGCAGTGACCGTCTATTTCAAGGATGTCTTCGAAAAACACGCGTCCGTCATCCGTGAACTGGGTGTCAACGTCAACAACGGCCTAGGCGATCTTTATACCAAGATTGCTAAACTGCCCGACGCACAACGCGCAGAAATCGAAGCCGACATCAAGGCGACTTACGCGACCCGCCCGGAACTGGCGATGGTCAATTCAGACAAGGGCATCACCAATTTGCATGTACCGAGCGATGTAATCGTCGACGCCTCGATGCCCGCGATGATACGTGATTCAGGCAAGATGTGGGGTGTGGACGGCAAGCTGCACGACACCAAGGCGATGATCCCAGACCGCTGCTACGCACGCATCTATCAGGTCGTCATCGCTGACTGCAAGAAACACGGCGCATACGATCCAAAAACCATGGGCAGCGTACCCAATGTCGGCCTGATGGCGCAACAAGCCGAGGAATATGGTTCGCACGACAAGACTTTCCAAATGACGGGCAATGGCACGGTACGCGTGATCGATTCGTCCGGAGCAACCCTGCTGGAACAAAACGTAGAAGAAGGCGATATCTTCCGCATGTGCCAGGTGAAGGATGCACCGATTCAGGACTGGGTGAAACTGGCGGTATCCCGCGTACGCGTCACCGGCACACCGGCCATTTTCTGGCTGGACAAAAACCGCGCGCACGATGCACAGATCATTCAGAAAGTAGAACACTACCTGAAGGATCACGACACCAGCGGCATGGACATCAGCATCATGACGCCTGAAGATGCGATTCAACGTTCAATCGAACGCATCCGCGCGGGACTGGACACCATCTCCGTTACCGGCAACGTGTTGCGCGATTACCTGACTGATCTGTTCCCGATACTGGAGCTAGGCACCAGCGCTAAAATGCTGTCTATCGTCCCACTGATGAGTGGCGGTGGCCTGTTCGAGACAGGGGCCGGCGGTTCAGCACCCAAGCACGTGCAGCAATTCCAGCAGGAAGGCTATTTGCGTTGGGATTCACTCGGTGAGTTCTTGGCACTGGGCGCTTCACTGGAGCATTTGAGCCAGAAGTTTGGCAACGCCAAGGCTGAAGTGCTAGCCGTAACGCTGGATGTGGCTAACGGAAAAATTCTGGAAAACAACCGCTCTCCGGCCCGCCGTGTGGGTGAACTTGACAACCGGGGCAGTCACTTCTATCTGGCGCTGTACTGGGCTCAGGCATTGGCTGCACAAACCAAGGATCTAGGGATACAGGCGCGTTTCACTGAATTGGCCAAGACGCTCACGGACAATGAAGCTAAGATCAATGCAGAACTGATTGCAGCGCAGGGAAATCCGGTAGATATGGGCGGTTATTATCACCCGGATTTTGACAAGACCTCGAAAGCGATGCGCCCCAGCAACACGCTAAACGCAGCGCTGGCAGCAATTTCGGCATAGGGAATGGCCCGTCCGCCAACAACCGGACAGGCAAAAAAAACCCGGCAGCGCCGGGTTTTTTCACTAACAACCGATTAAGGAGCCTGGATGTTAGAAGCTTGCTTGCCCTTAGGGCCTTGTACCACGTCAAAAGTAACCTTTTGACCTTCTTTGAGTGACTTGAATCCGCTCATGTTGATTGCGGAGAAGTGCGCAAACAGGTCTTCGCTACCATCATCAGGCGTGATGAAACCGAAACCTTTTGCATCGTTAAACCATTTAACTGTACCAGTTGCCATGTGATTACTTCCTTACTATTTAAAAACGGGGGCCCCCCGCGAAACTGTTTGAATCCAAGACCGCACACGGCAAAACCAGTACTGCAGACACTTTGAATCAAACGCCAGTTGGTATTTAACTCTTGAATGACCGCATTTGTCAAACAGATATTTTAATTAACAGAACAGGCTTGAAAAAGTATCGCTAATCGTTAAGCTTACAGGCTGTATATAATGACAGAATGGAATCAATGTCTATCAAACATGAAAGCAACACCGCACTCGCACCGGAACGCCTGAAATCCAAGCCGCCCGGCATGTTTAAAGTGATTTTGTACAACGATGAATACACGACGATGGAGTTTGTCATTGAGATACTGGAGCGTTTTTTTGCGATCAACCGTGAACGCGCGCTCCAGTTGATGCTCAAAGTACACAATGAAGGCAAAGCTGTGTGCGGCATATTTACTCGAGATGTGGCCGAAACCAAGGTGCTACAAGTAACAGAATACGCGCAGCAACAGGGACATCCCCTACGATGTGGCATGGAGGAAAATTAAAATGATCGCGCAAGACCTAGAAGTTAGTTTGCATTTAGCATTTGTCGAAGCCCGCCAAAAACGTCACGAATTCATCACGGTTGAGCATTTGTTGCTTGCCATGCTGGACAACGCCTCTGCCGCTCAGGTGCTACGAGCCTGCAGCGCGAATATCGACGAATTACGCCAGACGATCACTGAATTCATCGACACCAATACGCCGGTCGTTTCCGGCCAGGGTGACATGGACACACAGCCCACCCTAGGATTTCAACGCGTGATTCAGCGCGCCATTCTCCATGCGCAGTCGGCTAACAAGAAGGAAGTATCCGGGGCGAATATTCTGGCGGCCTTATTTGGCGAGAAGGATTCCCACGCGGTTCATTTTCTGAACCAGCGCAACATCACCCGCATCGAGGTGGTCAATCAAATTGTGCACGGCAGCAACAAAGAACTGCAACCCGCAATCACCCCACCCGAAACGTCACCCGAACCCGCCGATGAAGGCGTGCTTAAACAGTACACAGTGGATCTGAATGCGCTGGCTTTAGAGGGCAAGATAGACCCGTTGATTGGACGCGAAGATGAACTGGAACGCGTGATTCAGACGCTGTGCCGTCGCCGCAAAAACAACCCGCTACTAGTCGGTGAGGCGGGCGTTGGCAAGACAGCGATCGCCGAAGGACTGGCGCGCCGCATCGTCGAAGACAACGTACCCGACATACTCAAAGATGCACAAGTCTATTCGTTAGACATGGGCTCACTGTTAGCCGGCACCAAATATCGCGGCGACTTCGAACAGCGATTAAAGGCCGTGCTAAAAGAATTAAAGGAAGCGCCCAATGCCATTCTGTTTATCGATGAGATCCATACTCTGATTGGTGCGGGCGCGGCCTCAGGAGGCACCATGGACGCCTCCAACTTGCTCAAGCCGGCCTTATCCAGCGGCGCATTAAAATGTATAGGCGCGACCACATATCAGGAATATCGTAGCATCTTCGAAAAGGATACCGCGCTGTCACGCCGTTTCCAGAAAGTCGACGTGCCAGAACCCTCGGTAGAGCAGACCATCGAAATTCTAAAGGGATTAAAATCACGCTTCGAGGATCATCACAACATCAAATTTACTGCCGCCGCAATTACCTGCGCCGCCGAGCTGTCCGCACGATTTATCAATGACCGCCACTTGCCGGACAAAGCGATTGATGTACTGGATGAAGCCGGTGCCGCACAGCGTATTTTGCCCAAATCCAAACAGAAGAAAACCATAGGTAAGCATGAAATCGAGGAGATCATCGCCAAGATTGCGCGCATCCCGACCCGCACCGTCTCGCACGATGACCGCAATGCGTTGAAGAATCTCGATCGCGACTTAAAAACCACGGTATTCGGCCAAAACAAGGCCATCGACACCCTGGCGCGCGCCATCAAAATGTCACGCAGCGGACTGGGCAATCCTCAAAAGCCGATCGGCAGTTTCCTGTTTTCTGGTCCTACCGGGGTCGGCAAGACGGAAGTCGCCAAACAACTGGCTTTTTCGATGGGCATGCCGCTGCATCGCTTCGATATGTCCGAATATATGGAGCGCCACGCCGTATCACGTCTGATCGGTGCGCCACCAGGTTATGTGGGGTTCGATCAGGGAGGTCTGTTGACCGAAGCGATCAGTAAACAACCACACTGCGTCTTGCTGCTCGATGAAATCGAAAAGGCGCATCCGGATATCTTTAACATCCTGCTGCAGGTAATGGATCACGGCACACTGACCGACAATAATGGTCGAAAAGCGGATTTCCGCAACGTTGTCATCATCATGACCACCAATGCGGGCGCGGAAGCGCTCAACAAGACGCAAATCGGCTTTACCAAGACCGCTTCTGCCGGTGACGAGATGATAGACATCAAACGGATGTTCACACCCGAATTTCGCAATCGTCTGGATGCCATCGTCTCATTCGCAGCACTTGATCGCGACGTCATCCTGCGCGTGGTAGATAAGTTCCTGATGCAATTGGAAGAGCAGTTACACGACAAGAAAGTCGATGCCGTCTTCACAGAAAATCTCAAGGAACATCTGGCTGAGAACGGCTTCGATCCGCTGATGGGTGCACGTCCGATGGCGCGCCTGATCCAGGACACTATCCGGTCGGCCCTGGCCGATGAACTACTGTTTGGACGTTTGGCGCACGGTGGTCATGTCACCGTGGATGTAAAAGACAAAAAGGTCGTACTGGAATTCGAGGAAGAAGCTGTCGCCGCATAAGACGGATTGTCCTGAAAGAATAACCCGCTAAGCGGCGTTTCATTCCGCCTGTCAATAGGCAGGCGGGGGGGGTATCAGGCTGCGGAGAGTTTGCGTACTACATCAGCGATACGCTGCGCGGATTGTTCAACCAACGCCTTGTCCTCACCTTCCACCATCACGCGCAGCAGCGGTTCTGTACCGGAAGGACGCAGTAAAACACGCCCACGCCCATCGAGTGCCAGCTCAACTTCTGCGACCGCCGCCGCCACCTCAGCATGTTTCAGGCAATCAACACCACGAGCAACGCGAACATTTATAAGCACCTGAGGATACATATGCAAATCCGATAAAGCCTCAGTAAGCGTCTGATTTTTGACATGTAATGAAAGTAACACCTCCAGTGCGGAAACGATACCGTCCCCGGTGCTGTGCTTATCCAGACAGATGATATGGCCGGAATTCTCCCCACCTAATTCCCAGCCTTGCTGGGTCAGCAATTCCATCACGTAGCGATCGCCTACTTTTGCGCGCATAAATGGAATATCCATCTTTTGCAGCGCATGTTCAAAGGCCAGATTGCTCATCAACGTTCCCACCACGCCCCCTGGCAAACGGCCTTGTTCCTTACGCTGACGGGCAATCACGTACAACAATTGATCGCCGTCACACAACACACCCGCGCTATCTACCATCACCAATCTGTCGCCATCGCCATCAAGCGCGATACCCAGATCTGCCTTGTGTTCAACAACTGCCTTCTGCAAATTGGCCGGAGCAGTGGCACCATAACCATGATTGATGTTTTTACCATCCGGATGCACGCCAATGGCAACAACCTCAGCGCCCAGTTCGTGAAACACATTTCTGGCGATGTGATAGGTGGCACCATGTGCGCAATCCACCACGATTTTCATACCGCGTAGATTCATGGAAGACGGGAAAGTCCCCTTGCAGAATTCAATGTACCGACCGACAGCATCGTCCAGCCGCTTGGCCTTACCCAAGTGATTCGAGGACTCGATGACGATATCACCTTCCAACCCAGCCTCGATAGCGTGTTCAATTTCATCGGGCAGTTTGGTCCCCATGGCGGAGAAAAATTTGATGCCATTATCTTCATACGGATTATGAGAGGCTGAGATAACCACGCCCGCCTGCAAACGCAAGGTGCGCGTCAAATACGCCACCGCCGGTGTCGGAATGGGACCTGCCAGATAGACATCCACACCGGCGGCAATTAAACCTGCCTGCAAGGCGGATTCCAACATATAACCCGAGATGCGCGTGTCCTTGCCAATCAATACCGCAGGTCTCTCACCCACGGTGTGCTCAGCGCTTGCTAAAACCTTGCCTGCCGCATAACCCAAATTCATCACAAACTGGGGTGTAATCGGAAAATCACCTACCCTGCCACGTATCCCATCCGTGCCGAAATATTTTCTGCTCATCGTACTTCTCCGTTTATTGCATTCCAGACTTTCATCGCGTCCACCGTCGCCCTGACATCGTGAACCCGCACCACTTTTGCACCGCGCTGCACGGCAATGAGCGCCGCTGCGACGCTCGCCGGCATACGATGCCCGGCATCCTGCCCTGTCAACTCACCCAGCATCGATTTGCGGGATAAGCCTGCCAGTACCGGCACACCCAATACCGCGAATCTAGGTAATTCTCTTAACAGCGCCATATTATGTCCCAGCGTCTTGCCGAAACCGAAACCGGGGTCGATTGTAATTCGCTCTCTTGCGATGCCAGCCGATACAGCCGCCTCGATGCGCACCCGTAAAAACTCAATCACCTCTTCGACTACATCCCGATACACAGGTTGATTCTGCATGGTTTGCGGGTCACCCTGTTTGTGCATCAGACACACGGCAACCTGACTGTTTGCGACTAACTGCAGCGCAGCGACATCCTGTAGCGCATTGATGTCATTGACCATCTGCACCCCATAGGCGATCGCCGCCTTCATCACAGAGGGCTTAAAGGTATCGATAGACATAGGAACAGACAGATCTCGCAAACCATCGATCACGGGTAGCACACGATCCAGCTCTTCCTGCACACCGACAGAAGGCGCACCCGGGCGGGTAGACTCACCGCCGATATCGAGGATATCCGCGCCATCCGCGACCAACTGGCGCGCATGGAGAATCGCCTCTTGTCCGAGCCTGCCGCCATCCGAAAAGGAATCGGGCGTGACATTGACTATCCCCATGACAAGTGGACGAGAGAGATTAAATTGGAATAAACCGCAAGAGAGCATCAGGACTGAGGACAGAGGACTGAGGACTGAGGACTGAGGTGTATTGTTACTCGCTCCTCACTCCTCGTTCCTCGCTCCTGCCTTATTTAGATTTCCTGCGCAGGTTGCGTAGGCGTGGTGGCCGGTGCAGTAGGCGCTTGATCCGCAGGTGGTTTGGGCGCTTGTCTGGCCTGGCTAGGTTTAGGAGGACGCGGTGGATTACCGTCCATGATATCGTTGATCTGATCTGCGTCTATCGTCTCCCACTCCAGCAGCGCGTGCGTCATCGCTTCGATTTTGTCGCGATGCGTTTCAATCAAATGACGCGCCAAGGTGTACTGCTGATCAATGATGCGTCGAATCTCGACGTCCACTTTCTGCATGGTCGCTTCCGAGATATTCTTGTGCGTGGTCACCGAACGACCCAAAAACACTTCACCTTCATTTTCGCCATAGACCATGGGACCCAAGGCATCAGACATTCCCCATTGCGTCACCATCTTGCGCGCCATATCGGTTGCGCGTTCGAAATCGTTCGACGCACCTGTGGTCATCTGATTCATGAAGATTTCTTCCGCGATGCGCCCGCCAAACAACACCGCCAGCGTGGAGAGGATGCGTTCCTTATCCATACTGTAGCGGTCTTCAGAAGGCAATTGCATGGTCAGACCCAGCGCGCGACCGCGCGGGATGATCGTCACCTTATGCACAGGATCGGTCTTGGGCATCAGTTTGGCGACCACAGCATGACCCGACTCGTGATAAGCCGTGTTGCGACGTTCTTCTTCCGGCATCACCATGGAGCGGCGTTCGGCACCCATGAAGATTTTGTCCTTGGCCGCTTCAAAATCGTCCATTTCGACGAAGCGTTTAGTGCGGCGCGCTGCAAACAGCGCCGCTTCGTTGACCAGATTGGCCAGATCCGCACCTGACATACCGGGGGTTCCGCGTGCGATCACGTTGGCATCTACATCCGGTGCGCAAGGCACTTTACGCATATGCACCATCAGAATTTGTTCACGGCCGCGTATATCAGGCAAAGGCACCACGACCTGGCGGTCGAAACGTCCCGGGCGCAGCAGCGCCGCATCCAGTACATCCGGACGATTGGTTGCCGCGATCACGATCACACCAGACGCGCCTTCAAAACCATCCATCTCAACCAGCAAGGCATTCAGCGTCTGTTCACGCTCATCGTTGCCGCCACCCAAACCAGCACCGCGCTGACGACCGACAGCATCGATTTCATCGATAAAGATGATGCAAGGGGATTGTTTCTTGGCCTGTTCGAACATATCGCGTACCCGCGCTGCGCCCACACCGACAAACATTTCCACGAAATCAGAACCGGAGATGGAGAAGAACGGCACTTTCGCTTCGCCCGCAATCGCCTTGGCCAGCAGCGTTTTACCGGTACCCGGGCTACCCACCATCAGCACGCCGCGAGGAATACGCCCACCCAGATTCTGAAATTTGGTCGGGTCGCGCAAAAAGTCAACTAATTCAGACACTTCCTCTTTCGCTTCGTCGCAACCTGCCACGTCGGCAAAAGTTAAACGCTCCTTGGCTTCGTCCAGCAGACGCGCCTTGCTCTTGCCGAAGGAAAAAGCACCGCCCTTACCGCCGCCCTGCATCTGGCGCATGAAGAATATCCAGACACCGATCAGTAAAATCATCGGGAACCAGGAAATAAATACTTGAGAGAAGAAGCCTTGCTCCTCTTCAGGCTTAGCCTCGATGTTGACGCCATTTTTCAGCAGATCAGACACCATCCACAGATCGCTGGGCGCGAAAGTGCTGACGCGCTTGCCGTCCGTCGTCGTCGCATTCAATGTGCGCCCTTCAATGACAACCTTGGCAATCTGTCCCTTCTTGACCTGATCCAGGAATTGCGAATAGTCCAGATGCGCCTGCGCCGTCTGTTGCTGACGCGAATTGAACTGATTGAACACGGTCATCAAAACCAGCGCCACGACCAACCAGATTGCAATACTTTTAAAATTGTTCAAGATATTTCCTTATACGAACTTCAAGACGACACAAGACTGTCATTAGACTATGTATCTGCCGATTACTCAAGCTTTCCTATGCCCAACAAATACACTTCACTGCTGCGATCGCGGGATGCTTTGGGTTTACGCGCTACTACTTTGGTAAAACGGGTGCGCATCAACTTCATATATTCCTCAAACCCTGAACCCTGAAACACTTTCACCAGAAATGCCCCATCCGGATTCAAGTGTTCAAAGGCGAACTCCATCGCCAGCTCTGCCAGATAAATACATCTATCCTGATCGACGGCACCGACCCCGCTGAAGTTGGGGGCCATATCTGAAATTACAAGCCCCACAGGTTTTCCTTGCAGACTATTTTCCAGTTTTTTAAGGATTTCCTCGTCGCGAAAGTCCCCCTGAATAAATTCAACCCCGCGCAGCGGATCCAGCGGCAGCAAATCAAGCGCGATGATCTTGCCGTTTTCTCCCAACTTATTCGCGACCACCTGACACCATCCACCCGGCGTCGCGCCTAAATCGACCACCACTAACCCGGGTTTGAGCAAATGATCCTTGGCATCAATCTCCAAAAGTTTGTACGCTGCGCGTGAACGATAGCCATCTTTCTGCGCTTGCTGAACAAAAGGATCATTAATATGCTCTCGCATCCACTGTTTGCTGGTTTTGGAGGGCTTCATCGTTTAGAATCCATACCTGAGATATTATTGAGAAAATTATGCTAGCACTAACCGTAACAGAACGCTTGTCCCTTAAGGGCCGTGCGCACCAATTAAAGCCGACCGTCATGATAGGCAATGCGGGGCTGACCGAGTCAGTCTTGAAAGAAATCGCGGTCACTTTAAAACAACACGAACTGATCAAAATTCGCGTCATGGCAGAGCGCGATGACCGTGAAGCCATGTTGACCGAGATTTGCACACAACTGGATGCCGCACCCGTACAACATATCGGCAAAATTCTGGTGGTGTATAAACCCAATCCGGATGCCGGCAAAATTGAAATTCGCCAAATGCCGCGCCACAAGGGTAAAAAACCGCTCACCAAGAAACAACTGGGCAACAGGTAAAACAGGAAGTGGGAAGTGGGATGGCACTGCGTGCCTCAGTGGCGAATGAACTTCCCACTAACCACTTTCTACTACCCGCTTTAGATGTACTGTACTTCAATCAATTCGTATTCCCGGATACCACCCGGCGTCCTGACTTCAGCCACATCACCGCTGCTCTTACCGATCAACGCACGCGCAATCGGTGAACTGATCGATATTTTGCGTTCCTTGATATTTGCCTCATCGTCACCGACGATCTGATAAGTCACCACATCCCCGCTGGTTGACTCTTCCAGCATCACCGTCGAACCAAACACACATCGCCCACTAGCGTTAAGTGTCTTAGGATCGATGATCTGCGCGCTGCCTAATTTACTTTCCAGCTCGATAATACGACCTTCGACAAAGCCCTGCTTGTCCTTGGCGGCTTCATATTCGGCATTTTCCGACAAATCACCTTGCGCGCGCGCTTCGGAAATCGCGTTAATCACCCAAGGGCGCTCAACCGTCTTTAACTTGTGCAACTCTTGACGCATTTTTTCCGCGCCAACCAAAGTCAATGGAATCTTGATCATACTGATACTCTCTGAATCGTTAGGTGACAATTATTAGCCTGTAGCGAGTAGCTACAAGCTACAAGCTACAAGCCACAAACCACAAGCTATAAGCTAATAGCTGCTTTTCTTAGATGTTGTGTCTGCACGTCATACACCTGCAAATCAGCCAGATGATGCATCCCGACACAGGCGGCACGCGCACCGGCTAACGTGGTGTAATACGTCACGCGCCCCTGCAAAGCCGCATGACGGATAGAGTAGGAATCACGCATCGCGGAAGGCTTACTCTCGACCGTATTCATGATCAGGTTAACTTCACCGTTCTTGATCATATCAACGATGTGAGGACGACCTTCGCCGACTTTATTCACCAACTTGACCGCAACACCAGCCGCCTCGATCGCCGCCGCCGTGCCGCGTGTCGCCAGCATGGTAAAGCCGATATCAACCAGAGAACGGGCAATTTCTACCGCCCCTGCCTTGTCCGCATCGCGCACACTGATGAATACATTGCCGTCTTTCGGCAACTTCACACTGGCAGCCAGTTGTGATTTAACGAAAGCCTCGGCAAAGGTATCGCCCACACCCATCACTTCACCAGTCGATTTCATCTCAGGTCCTAAGATAACATCAACGCCGGGGAACTTGATGAACGGGAATACCGCTTCCTTAACCGAATAATAAGGTGGGATCACCTCACAGGTCACGCCTTGTTGCGCCAGACTTTGCCCCGCCATACAACGCGCAGCAATCTTAGCCAGCGGCACACCGGTCGCCTTGGAGACGAAAGGTACGGTGCGCGAAGCGCGCGGATTGACTTCCAGCACGTAGACGATTTCACCCTGAATCGCAAACTGCACATTCATCAGACCAACCACGTTCAGCGCACGCGCCATTGCCACGGTCTGACGACGCAATTCGTCTTGCAGCTCTTTGGACAGACTGAAAGGTGGCAGCGAACAGGCTGAATCTCCCGAATGCACACCAGCTTCCTCAATGTGCTCCATGATGCCGCCGATAATCACTTCAACGCCATCCGATACCGCGTCCACATCTACTTCAATCGCATCGTTCAGGAAACGATCAAGCAGAATAGGCATGCGCTCAGGGTAGACGCGCGCCATTTCATTGGCTTCACGCATATAGCGTTCCAGATCGGGCTGAGTATGGATGATTTCCATACCGCGGCCGCCCAGCACATTGGACGGTCTCATCACCAGCGGATAGCCGATCTCAGCCGCACCAGCAAGCCCTTCAGCCACACTGCTGGCAATCCGGTTAGGCGGCTGCTTCAAGCCTAAGCCCATCAGCATCTTCTGGAAACGTTCGCGATCTTCCGCGCAGTCGATCATATCAGGCGTAGTACCGATGATCGGCACGCCATTCTTGGCCAAACCTTGCGCTAACTTCAATGGAGTCTGACCGCCGTATTGCACGATTACGCCGATCGGCTTCTCGATGGCCACGACTTCCAGCACATCTTCTAACGTCAGCGGCTCGAAATACAGACGATCAGATGTATCGTAGTCGGTGGAAACCGTTTCAGGATTGCAGTTGACCATAATGGTCTCGTAGCCGTCTTCGCGCATCGCCAGCGCAGCATGCACGCAGCAATAGTCGAACTCGATACCCTGACCGATACGATTAGGTCCGCCACCTAACACCATGATTTTTTTGTTGTTTGTCGGCGCCGCTTCGCATTCCTCTTCATAAGTGGAATACATGTAGGCGGTATCGGTGGAAAATTCTGCTGCGCAGGTGTCTACGCGTTTATACACCGGACGCACACCCATTGCATGACGATAGGCGCGGATCGCAGCAGGATCGGTTTCCAGCAAATCAGCCAAACGGGCATCGGCAAAACCGCTGCGCTTCAAAGCGCGCATCTCATCGGCTGCCACACTCTCCAGAGGTCGTCCGAGCAAAGATTGCTCCTGACGGATCAAATCAGCGATCTGCACCAAAAACCAGCGGTCTATCTTGCTGATATTAAACACATCTTCAACAGTCAACCCCAAACGAAAGGCATCGGACACCGCCCAGATGCGATCAGGGCCGGGATTGCGCAATTCAGCCGTCACCGCATCCAGATTACTGAATTTGGTATCCAAACCATTAACGCCAACTTCAAGGCCGCGCAAGGCCTTCTGGAAAGATTCCTGGAAAGTGCGACCGATCGCCATCACCTCACCGACCGACTTCATCTGCGTGGTCAGGCGATCATTGGCTTGCGGGAATTTTTCAAAGGCAAAACGAGGAATCTTGGTAACGACATAGTCGATGGTCGGTTCAAACGATGCCGGTGTCGCGCCGCCCGTGATATCGTTTTGCAACTCATCCAACGTGTAACCCACGGCCAGTTTCGCTGCCACCTTGGCGATCGGGAAACCAGTCGCCTTGGACGCCAATGCGGAAGAACGCGACACGCGCGGATTCATCTCGATCACCACCATGCGTCCGTCGTCCGGATTAATGGAGAACTGCACGTTGGAACCGCCGGTTTCCACGCCAATTTCGCGCAACACGGCCAGCGAGGCATCGCGCAAAATCTGATATTCCTTATCGGTCAGGGTCAACGCAGGCGCTACGGTGATCGAATCACCGGTATGCACACCCATCGGGTCCAGATTTTCGATTGAACAGATGATGATGCAATTGTCATTGCGATCACGCACCACTTCCATTTCGTATTCTTTCCAACCGAGCAAGGACTCTTCGATCAGCAATTCGCTGGTCGGCGAGGCTTCCAGACCGCGCTCGCAGATCTCGACAAATTCTTCACGATTGTAAGCGATACCGCCACCGGAACCACCCATGGTGAAGGACGGACGGATCACGGTCGGAAAACCCAGTACTTGCTGAACTTGCAACGCTTCTTCCATGCTGTGCGCAATGAAGGAACGAGCCGACGCCAGACCGATACGGGTCATCGCCTGTTTAAATTTTTCACGATCTTCCGCCATATCGATGGCTTCACGGGACGCGCCTATCATCTCGACGTTGTATTTTTCCAGCACACCGTGATGCGCCAAGTCCAGCGCGCAATTCAACGCAGTCTGGCCGCCCATGGTCGGCAAAATCGCGTCGGGGCGCTCTTTTGCGATGATCTTTTCGACGATCTGCCAGGTGATCGGCTCGATATAGGTCGCATCCGCCATGTCCGGATCGGTCATGATGGTGGCCGGATTCGAGTTCACCAGCACAACGCGGTAACCCTCTTCGCGCAACGCCTTACAAGCCTGAGCGCCGGAATAGTCGAACTCGCAAGCCTGACCGATAACGATAGGGCCTGCGCCGATGATGAGTATGGATTTTAGATCAGTACGTTTTGGCATAGGGTGTCAGCTTGTAGCTTGTGGCTTGTAGCTTGTAGCTGCGTTGCGCACCTTACGGTGCGATGTTGGCTACTTGCTACTTGCTACTTGCTACTTGCTCCTTTCATCATTGCAACAAATTTGTCGAACAAGCCGTCCACATCGTGCGGGCCGGGACTCGCTTCAGGGTGACCCTGGAAACAGAACGCAGGTTTATCAGTTAATTCAAAGCCTTGCAGCGTACCGTCAAACAAGGAGACGTGCGTTGCACGCGCATTCGCAGGCAAGGTTGCCGCATCGACGGCAAAACCGTGATTTTGGCTGGTGATCATCACGCGTTTGGTGTCCAGATCCTGAACCGGATGATTGGCGCCGCGATGACCGAACTTCATCTTGACGGTCTTAGCACCGATGGACAGACCCAGAATCTGATGCCCCAAACAGATACCGAACAGAGGAATACCTGTCTCCAACACAGCTTGGGTCGCCGCAATCGCGTAGTCACAAGGCTCCGGATCGCCGGGGCCGTTCGACAGAAACACGCCGTCAGGATTCATCGCCAACACATCAGCCGCAGAGGTTTTAGCCGGCACGACAGTGATCTTGCAACCGCGCTCAGCCAGCATGCGCAGGATATTGCGTTTTACACCGAAGTCATAAGCGACAACATGATAGGTTTTCGGAAGCGCTGTTTTGGTGGTTTTATCCTGCCCGTGTACCGAACCCAGATCCCAGACGCCTTCGTTCCATTCGTAGGATTCATCGCAGGTCGCAACTTGTGCCAGATCCATACCGGCCAGACCCGCAAAGCCGCGAGCAGCGGCGAGCGCCGCGACTTCATCAGCGCCGGACGCGATACAACCGCTTTGCGCGCCCTTTTCCCGCAGGATGCGCGTGAGTTTGCGGGTATCGATGCCGGCGATTGCCACCACATCGTTATCCTTCAGATAGTCGGGCAGAGACTGTGTGCTGCGCCAGTTGCTCACCGTCAAAGATAGATCGCGTATCACCAGACCGCTGGCAAATACCTGACGGGATTCAACATCTTCGTCGTTTACCCCCACGTTGCCGATATGCGGGCAGGTTAGCGTGACGATTTGACGGCAGTAAGACGGGTCAGTGAGAATTTCCTGATAGCCGGACATCGAGGTATTAAAAACCACCTCACCTACACGACTACCGGCGGCTCCGATGGAAACTCCGCGAAACACCGTCCCATCGGCTAGTACAAGAATGGCAGGATTCGTTTGCGTCACCAGATACTCCCAAGATAGACATAAAGAAGCGGGAAGAACCGTGAGCTCATCCCGCGAAAGATTGTTGAGCATTATAGCGGATTGCAGGAACGGCATCAAACTCAAGTGCAAACTTTGTATTCCCCACGCAAAAACGCATGTTATACAATACGCTTTATCAGCGGCTTGCGAGTCCAGTTCACAGAAGACCACCCATGCTGGATATACTTATTTTGGCCATTGCCCTGAGCATGGATGCCTTCGCCGTCTCGATCGGACTGGGCGCAAAACGGTGCAACATCGCGATTTCGGGACTCAAGGCAGGACTTTTCTTCGGTGGTTTTCAGGCCGCCATGCCTTTCATAGGCTATCTGGCAGGTCGCGGCATATTAGGCTGGGTTGAATCTTACGCCCACTGGATCGCCTTCGCCCTGCTGACCCTGATAGGCGCAAAAATGTTATACGAAGGCCTGCAGGAAGGTATCGAAGAGGATATTGCCAATGTTTCCGACAAGATGATGCTACTGCTTGCAATCGCCACCAGCATCGACGCCATGGCCGCCGGTTTCAGCCTGACTCTGATAAACTTCAATGCTTATCTTGCCTGCCTCATCATCGGCATCATCACCTTCTGCTTTAGTTGGTGCGGCGTACTGATAGGCCGTCGCAGTGGCACCTGGCTGGAATCAAAAGCGGAGATTTTTGGCGGCGCCATGCTAATCCTGATGGGCATCAAAATACTTTTAACTTAAATAAGAGGAGCAACTTTATGCGCCGTATTTTTTTTATAGCCTGTCTGATTACCTTGAGCAGCAGCGCGATGGCAGAATGGGTTGAAGTAAGCCGTAACAGCAAACTGACCGCCTATGCCGACCCATCCAGCATCAAGAAACTAAAGGACACAGTGCGTATGTGGGACTTGTTTGATCACCGGGAAGTCAAGACCGAGACCTCGGGGAAAAAATTCATGTCCATGAAAGACATGACGGAATACGACTGCGAGAATAAGATATCCCGTATTCTTTATACCACCTGCCACTCCGAACCGATGGGCATGGGGGACGTCGTTTACACCAACAAGGACGCAGGAGACTGGAGAACGTTAGCCCCGGACAGCCCAGGCGAAAAACTATGGAAAACCGCCTGTAAAAAGAAATAACCCGTTATGCCGGCCAGCCGGATAATGCCGTTACTTTAGCTTCAGCACATCCTGCATATCGTACATTCCGGCCGGATTGGCCTTCAGAAAACGTGCTGCGCGCAACGCACCCAGCGCAAAAGTCGCCCGACTGCTCGCCTTGTGGGTGATTTCGATGCGCTCGCCAATACCCGCATACAGCACGGTGTGATCACCCACGATGTCACCGCCGCGCACGGTGGCAAAACCGATGGTGGACGGATCGCGCTCACCAGTCACGCCTTCACGACCATAAACGGCGCATTCCGCCAGATCGCGACCCAGTGTGCGTGCCACCACCTCACCCAAACCTAAAGCAGTACCCGAAGGCGCATCGACCTTATGGCGATGATGCGCTTCGATGATCTCGATATCGTAACCTTCGGACAGGACGCGCGTCGCCGTTTCCAGCAACTTGAACAGTAGATTAACCCCGACGCTCATATTCGGGGCAAATACGATACCGACATCCTGTGCAGCCGCGCCCAGCACGGCCTTCTGTTGCGCATTAAAACCTGTCGTCCCGATCACCAGTGCCACACCCAATTTGCGGCAAATTTCCAAATGATGCAACGTGCCTTCCGGACGGGTAAAATCGATCAATACATCTGCACCCGCCAGCGCAGCCTCAACATCCGCGCTGATTTTCACCCCGGTCACCACACCGCTAAATTCACCGGCATCGCGACCCAGCATCAAACTTGCACCGTGTTCCAGTGCAGCGTGCAACACCAGATCATCGGCGGCCGCCACGTTTTCCAACAATATCTTTCCCATACGGCCGCTACTGCCGGCGATGGCGATTTTAATTTTGCGCATTTATAGTTCCTTGCAAGACGAATCTACAATTATTTATCTTCTGCTACGACAGGCGCAGGTTTCACATGCAGATCGCTGTCGTCGATTTTGGTCAGATTGTCGTTTTCAAAATACAACGTCAGACGTTGCTGTTCGACCAGACGTGCTTTTTGCTCCAGACGATAGACATAATCCCAGCGATTGGCGTGAAACACATCGCTCACCATGGGCGTGCCCAAAACATAACGCACCTGAGATTTGGACATCCCCAACTTGATCTTTTCACGCATTTCTGCCGTCACGAAATTCCCCTGACGGATGTCCATTTTATAGGATGTCGGCATAGGGATAGAGTCGAGCAGCGAAATGTTGCCGCAGGAAGCGAGCAACAGGGAAAGCAGAATGATTTTAAAACGCATATTGATAGTCTCTTAATTTTCCAAAGTCAGCCGCATGATACCTCAAGCCCCAGCATCTCTGCAGCGTGTTTACGGGTGGTATCGGTAATCGTCACGCCGCCCAGCATGCGCGCAATTTCCTCAATACGCCGCACGGGACTCAATTCCTCGATGTGACTCAAGGTGACACCGCGCTCCACCGCTTTACTCACCTGCCACTGCCTGTCAGCCGTCGCCGCCACTTGCGGTAGATGAGTGACACACAACACCTGATAATCACGCCCCAATTGTTTGAGCAATAAACCGACAATTTCCGCCACCCGACCGCCGATACCACTATCCACTTCGTCGAAGATCAACGTGGGCACACAGGCGACTTGACTGGTCGCCACTTGTATCGCCAGACTGATGCGCGATAACTCACCGCCGGAAGCCACTTTCGCCATATTGCGCATCGGCACACCCGGATTAGCCGCGACCTGGAACTCGACCGCTTCCAGTCCATGCGCATTACCCTCAGCCAGCGGTAACAGCGCCACCGCAAAATGACCGCCCTGCATCGCCAGCGTCTGCATCGCCTCGGTAATCTCCGTCGACAATTTCACGGCAGCCAGCCCACGCGCACAGCTCAAGGGTTTGGCGCTGTCCTGATAGCGCTGACGTGCAGCCTCTTCCTTTTTCGAAAGTTCCGCCAGATCGGCTTCATCACCCAACACAGATAAACGCGCGGCAATCTGCTCCGCCACTTCAGGCAATCGTTCCGGCGTTGCGCGATATTTGCGCGAGACACTCATCACCTCTTGAATACGCTGCTCTTTGACGGCAAGTTCACGAGGATCCGCCTCCAAACGCTGCTGATAATGACGCAGACTGTACACAGCTTCCTGCATTTCCGCCTGTGCGCTCTCCAGCAATCGCAAGGTATCACCTAAACTGGCATCGTGCGCCATCCCGTCGCGCAAGCGCGTAGTCAGGGCATTGAGTTGCGCCAGGCACGCGGTATCCGCCTCGCTCAAGGTTTCCAGCCCGAAGGCCGCCGTCTCCAAGAGACTCGCCGCATGCGCCAGACGCGCGTACTCGACCTGCAATTCTTCCCAGTCGACGAAGTTAAAAGCCAAGGCTTCGAGCTCGCGGCGCTGAAACTGCAACAATTCACGTTCGGCCGCAACCGCCTGGGTATTCTGAGTCAGACTGATGCGGCGAGCTTTTAAAGTTTGCCATTCGCGATAACTGGCTGCGACGAGCGCCGTATCCGCCTGAAGGCTTGCATAACCGTCAAGCAGATCGCGCTGCGCATCCGGTTGTAACAGAGTTTGATGCGCGTGTTGACCATGCACATTCAGCACTTGTTCGCCAACCTCACGCATCTGCTGCAAGGTAGCACTGCGCCCGTTGATAAAACCACGCGAACGCCCGCCAGCTTCCAATACGCGACGCATTAGACACACGCCTTCATCCCCGGTTAGCGCCTGCTCATTCAACCAACCCTGCAAAGCGGGCATCGCGCTCACTTCGAATTCAGCGGTAATTTCGGCACGTTCACACCCGCTGCGCACCATGGTCGCATCGCCGCGCTCACCCAGCGCCAGCAGCAAGGCGTCGATCAAAATCGATTTCCCGGCACCAGTCTCACCGGTCAATGCGGTAAATCCGCTGCCAAAAGCCAACTCCAGATTGGAGACGATAACAAAATCGCGGATGCTTAAAAATTTCAGCATAGCTATTTGCCCGTTAAAGCGCCTGATTCCAAAGCAATTTTTCGCGCAGGGTATGGTAGTAGCTGTGCCCGACCGGATGCAGCAGACAGGCATAATCCGGATGTCGGGTGACGATAATTTTGTCGTTCAATTGCGATTCAAAACTGGTGTGACTATCCAGACGCACGCGAATATCGTGGCTACGGTGCATTAAAATTTCCAGCACCGACGCACTGTTAACGACGATCGGGCGATTACTGAGGGTATGCGGACAGATAGGCACCAACTCCAGCACATCCAATCCCGGATGCAGGATAGGGCCGCCCGCCGACATCGCGTAAGCCGTAGATCCGGTCGGCGTAGCGACAATCAATCCATCGGCGCGCTGGTTATAAAGATACTGACCGTCGATGCGCACTTCGAACTCGATCATGCTGCTGATATGGCTGCGGTGCACCACCACTTCATTGAAGGCCAAACCGCTGAACACCTCAACCTCATTGCGCATCACCCGGGCCGACAGCAGCAAACGCTTCTCGGTGACAAACTGCCCGGCCAGCATCGCGGTGATACTGTCGAGCATATTGTCGAGCGTCAGATCCGTCAAAAAACCCAATCGCCCTTGATTCACACCAATCAGCGGCACATGATGCGGGGAGAAAGTGCGCGCAATATTGAGCATCGTCCCGTCACCGCCCATCACGATAGCCAGATCCGCCACTTGCGGCATATCGGCCAGCGCCATCACGGGATAAGGATGTCCGGTCAAATTCTCGGCAGTCAGACTATCCACCGCCACGCTGAGCCCCTGGGCGGACAAAAAATCAGCCAAACGCAGCAACGGCGCAGCTACTTCCGGGGACTTGTGCTTACCTATGAGGGCAACGTTCTTGAAAGGAAATTTCATGGGTGTGATTAAACCACATTGCGCCAACAATGACAAAGCAGACAAGTTGCATTTTGCCACTTTCACGAAGGAATGAACCATCACCTCGTAATACACACTCCGCATACGCAAGGTAACTGCCTGATTACACAGATAAGTTCGACCTGAAGCACGACCGGATTAAAATTTCGCTCAAAAATCATTGACAATTCGGAATTACCCACAAAGCCAGCAATCGCGCTGCGAGCCTAACAGATCAACCCAACAAATTTAACTAACCAATTGTTTATAATGAATATTTTATTAAATCAAAAAATAGGCAACGCAAGAAAACTCCTTATGCAACACGAAGTTAAGGAGGTAATCACCCACCTTATCCACAGAGTTATCCACAGATATTGTGGGTAAACAGAAATACTCTTTTATTAACGCGGGATTAGCGGATGATTTATAGGGAAATTCTGAGGCGGGAAGAGTTTTACCGCGTCAAGCCTGCCAGACACCAAAGCCCGCACTGCGCAAATCGATACCGATCTCGACCTCGGTGTCGCACGCCTCGCCATAGCCCATCGGATTAAATCCTTCGTACAGATCTGGCATCAGGTGCAACCCGTATTGTTTTACATAGCGATTGGACTGAATACCGGCCTTATGTTTATCGAAGCGCACATCCGGATCTAAGCCGGTCATGCCGACATATACGCAAGGCTTGCCAGTCACATAACCCGGATTGCATTTTCTGAATTTAGCTTCGGACAGCACGTCCTTGGCGAGTTCGATGACATAAACGTTGTGATGGGGCGCCATAATCAACCGTTCAATGCAAATATTCGCCTCAGACTATCGGCGCGAAGCGCGGCACAAGCAATCCCTCATGAGCAACATCTTCAAAGAAAACTTTTTTGGGCCGCGTCCAGATCGTGCCATCAGCCGATTTATAGACAACCATCATGACATTCGGCTCTGCTTCTAAATGTGCCTCGCAAACCATCTCGTAAATTCCACCCTTGTAGTGCCGATATTTCATTTCATCCCCTCTCATCTGAACAAAATTCATTGAACAACATGGCGGCATCAGTTTCAACACCTTGAATGTAAAAGCGAGTTTAGGCGAACTCAACCTATATTAATAATGAAGCGTAAAAACATTGAAAATTTCAAATTACCCACAAAACCAGCGATCACGCCCCTTTGCACATCGAAACTTACTACTCGCCCACATAAAATTATACAACCTGTTGTTTATTAATAGAAATCCATATAGATAAAAAACAGGCAGCGCAAGAAAACTCCTTATGCATCACTAAGTTAAGGCGGCTATCACCAACTTTATCCACAGCGTTATCCACAGATATTGTGAGTAAACAGAAATACTTTTTACTGACGCGGGATTAACGGATAGTTCTCAGAAGAAAGCTGAACGACTGTTCCGGCTGCGCACGCGTTGATCAATCCCGGTTGAGAAAAATAATCTCGCGCGAGGCCAACGCAATTTCCCGCAAAAAACACAACAATCCGGAAATAAGAAACAGCATCGCAGCAATAAATGTGTCTGAAACAAAGTCAGGCGCATTCAGCCCCATTTTAACTTCGACGAACAAGGAGACGATCGACATGCAAACACACAAGGCGGCCAGCGTAATCAGCCCGATTGAACGTCTGATCCATCCGGTACGCTGAACGATAATTTCAAACTCACCGATCACCTTGAGTCGCTGCACTTGCGTCATCGAATTCACAACGCGTGCGCGATCAACGGCGCGCCCCAGTCGGTTAACCAGAACTGACAAGATGGAGCCCACGCCAGTCAACAAAAATACGGGCGCGACCGCGTCTCGAATCGCAACAGAAACACTCTGAATTTCGTGTAAAGAATTTAACATGATCAGTATTTATTCAAAATTCAAAAGCGCGTTCGAAATATAACCTTCGATTTACACGCACTATCTGGTGAAAAAGGTATCCGCACGATCAGACACCCTATTCTTCCAGCGCCATTTCAAGCTCCAGCCAAACCTCTTCGAGCTCATCGACTTTTGCCTGCACGATTTCGCGCCTAGCATTTAATCCCGCGATGAAATCATTGCTGCAACTGCTATAGGTGGTTGGATCACCTAACTGACGGTTGATTTCCGCCAGTTCGGTTTGCACCTTATTCAATTCCACTTCAAGTTTATTACGCTTTGATTGCAATGCCTTTTTATTGGGCTTCGGAGCCGCAGCCTGAACCGGTTTGGCAGGCTTAGCCTGCACCGTCTCACGCGGCCGTCTCTGCTCGATCCAAGTCTTGTAATCTTCCAGATCGCCGTCAAACAACGCCGCCTGACCATCCGCCACCAGCCACAGCTCATCCGCCACCGCGCGGATCAGACTGCGATCATGGGAGACGATCACCACCGCACCGGCGTACTCTTCCAGCGCGATGGTCAGCGCATCGCGCATATCCAGATCCAGATGGTTGGTCGGCTCATCGAGCAGTAGCAGATGCGGCTTTTGCCAGGCCAGCAGCGCTAACGCCAAGCGGCTTTTTTCTCCGCCGGAGAAACTCGCCACCGGCCTGTCCTCAGCATTCCCGGCCAGCCCGAAGCGGCCCAAAAAGGTACGCAAGGCCAGCGTGGTTTCTTTCGGCGCGACCCGCTCCATATGTTGCAAAGGGGTCGCCGTACTGTCCAGATTTTCCAGTTGATGCTGCGCGAAGTAACCGATACGGATCTCGGGGGTAACATCCAGCCGCCCCGAGGTCGGCGTCAACTCACCCACCAGCAATTTGATCAGAGTCGATTTACCCGCCCCGTTAGGCCCCAGCAAGGCGATGCGCGCACCGGCTCTGAGCACCATGTTCATATTTTTGAACAGCGACTTCTCGCCATAGGAAAAGCCCATGTTATCCAAGCGCATCAACAGATCAGGACTGCGTTCAGGCGCTTCGATCTCAAGTTCGAAGTGACCATCGGTGACATGCACCGCTGCGATGCGGGTGAGTCGATCCAGCGCCTTAATGCGGCTTTGCGCCTGCTTAGCCTTGGTGGCCTGTGCGCGAAAACGCCGCACAAAGTCTTCCAGATGGGCTATTTTTAACTGTTGCGTCTCATACGCTTGATTTTGTTGAGCAATTTTCTCGGCGCGGGCGCGCTCGAAATCATCGTAATCGCCGGCATAGCAATCGATCACGCAGTCATGAACATGGGCGATGCGATTGACCGTGGCGTTGAGAAATTCCCTGTCGTGCGAGACCAGCAAAATACTGCCAGGATAACGCGCCAGATATTGTTCCAGCCAGAGTATCGCTTCCAGATCCAGATGGTTGGTCGGTTCATCGAGCAGCAGGAGGTCAGCCCGGTGCATCAGCGCGCGCGCCAAATTCAGCCGCATGCGCCAACCGCCGGAAAAGCTGGCGACTTGTCGTTCCAAGCTGTCGGTATCAAAACCCAGTCCGCTCAACAGTTGCGCGGCACGTGCCGGCGCGCCATAGCCATCGATGGCTTCGAACTGCTGCTGCGCTTCAAACCAGGCGGCGTCATGTGACGCCTTATCCAGAATTTTCTCCAACTGACGCAGCTTCACGTCACCATCGAGCACAAATTCCATCGAACTCTGGTCCGAGTTTTCGATTTCCTGTTCGACGTAGGCGAGTGTCTTGCCGCTTTGCAGCGACACTTCGCCCGCTTCCGGATGAAGTTCACCCCTTATCAGGCGAAATAGTGTGGATTTACCGCAACCGTTTTTCCCGACCAGCCCGATACGCTGATTGGCAAACGCCTGCAAATTTGCCCCGCTGAACAGCGGTTCGCCGCCCTGCAGGTAAGTCATGTTAAGTATATTGAGCATGGTGCAATGATAACGGATTCTGCCGACTCAGCTGCGACTTCCTGCCTATCCATCTAAAAGGATGACTAAGCTATGTGGTGAAAAGTCCAGGCGACGATACGGCTCTTCTTCTGCCCTTGCGCCATCTCTATTGTTTTACTGTCCCGAACCCCGGCTTTTTTCAGCGCACGATAAACTCCAGGCAGGCTGGCCGACTTTGAGATCAGCATGCTAAACCAAAAACAACGATCACAAAACGCCACACTCTCTGCAATCATGTCACACGCAAACATCTCTTCCCCGCCTTGACACCAGAGTTCCGCGCCCTGGCCACCGAAATTCAAGGCTTTAACGGGCTTTTTGCCCAGATTTTTCCATTTACGCTGTGTTCCTGCGGTGGCCTCTGCCAGCGAGGCATGAAACGGCGGATTGCACATGACCAGATCGAACGATTCATCAGCTTGCACCACCCCCGTGAAAATTTTCCTGCGCGACGTTTGCAAGCGCAATGTGATCGCCTCACTCATTCCCGGATTCGTATTCAGTATCCCTTGTGCGTTCGCGAGCGCTGCAGGATCAATATCGCTGCCGACAAACTGCCAGCCATAAACTCGGTGGCCGATCAGCGGATAAATACAGTTAGCACCCGTACCGATATCGAGCACACGCACATCCGCTGCACGCTGATCACACGGCCCCAAAAGATCAGCCAGATAATGCAGATAATCGGCTCTGCCCGGAATAGGCGGACACAAGTATTGAGGGGGAATATCCCACCCCTGTATGCCGTAATGGTGAATCAGCAAGGCGCGATTGAGCGCCCTGACCGCAGCCGGACTGGCAAAATCTACTGACTCATCCCCGTAAGCATTGACCGACACAAACGAGGCCAATTCGGGACTTGAAGCAATCAGCAGTTTAAAGTCGTAGCGATTTCGATGCAGATTGCGCGGATGTAAACCAGCTTTGGGCGCAGCACGCTCCGGCGTGACAAGTTTGGGTTTATTTTTCATGCGGCTATTATCCCACCATCAGTGCGAACTATCATTGCCACTTGAATCAGCAAAATGCGAGAATGCCTGCCAATGAATATAAATATCAAACCAATGATCGAACCCGTCACCTGCTCCACCTGCCGAGCCTGCTGCTGCCGCTTGGAAGTGATATTGATGGGCGATGATGAGCCACCCGAAGATCTGACAGAACAAGATCAATGGGGTGGTTGGGTAATGTCACGCCTCGACGATGGCTGGTGCGCCGCACTCGACAGAAAAACCATGCTGTGCAGCATCTACGCACAGCGACCTTTTATTTGCCGCGACTATCAAGCGGGCGACAGCGACTGCCTTGTCGAACGACAACAGCTCTCAGCATAAAAAATCGAAACAGTATTCAACCTAATCCACCGATTCAGACGAAAAAAACCCCTCCGTATGTTCCGGAGGGGCGGGAGGGCAACTTGTTTAAGCGACGAACTAATCCTTATGTTCGACTGTTGCCAATTTGCGCCAGGTTTCCAGCAGTGTGTCCGGATTGAGCGACATAGTCTGTATGCCAGCTTCCATCAACCACTGCGCGAAATCGAAGTGATCGGACGGGCCTTGACCGCAGATGCCGACATATTTGTTCAGACGGTTGCAGGTAGTGATCGCCATCTTCAACAAAATCTTGACCGCTGCATCGCGTTCGTCGAAACGATCCGCTACCAGGGACGAATCGCGATCCAACCCTAAGGTCAGTTGCGTCAGGTCGTTGGAACCGATCGAGAAACCGTCGAAGAACTCCAGGAACTCTTCTGCCAGCAAGGCGTTCGATGGAATTTCGCACATCATGATTAGACGCAGGCCGTTCTCGCCGCGTGTCAGACCGTGCTTGGACATCATAGCAACCACTTCGCGTGCTTCCTGCACGGTACGCACAAACGGCACCATCAGTTCGACATTGGTGTAACCCAATTTTTCACGTACCCGTTTCATCGCACGACATTCCATCTCGAAGCAGTCGGAGAAGTTGGGTGCCACGTAACGACCCGCACCACGGAATCCGATCATCGGATTCTCTTCCATCGGCTCGTAGATCTCGCCGCCCAATAACTTGCGGTATTCGTTCGACTTAAAGTCGGACAGACGCACGATAACCGGTTTAGGCCAAAAAGCCGCCGCCAGCGTCGATACGCCTTCGGTGATCTTCTCGACGTAGAATTCTTCAGGATTAGCATAACCTGCCGAACGGCTCAACACGGCTTCGTGCAGCTTGCCTGGCAGCTTGTTGTGTTCCAACACAGCCTTAGGGTGGATGCCGATCAGGTTGTTGATGATGAATTCCAGACGTGCCAGACCCACACCGCCGGATGGCAGTTGCGCAAATTCAAATGCCAGATTCGGATTACCGACGTTGAGCATCAGTTTGACCGGAATCGGCGGCAAGGAACTCTCATTGCGTACCACGATTTCGAAAGGCAGTCTGCCGTGGTACACATAACCGGTATCGCCTTCGGCGCAAGAGGCCGTGACGATCTCGCCTTCGTGCAGCGAGGTAGTTGCATGACCGCAACCGACGATGGCAGGAATACCCAATTCACGCGCGATGATCGCCGCATGGCAGGTGCGACCGCCACGGTTGGTGATAATTGCAGAAGCGCGCTTCATCACCGGCTCCCAGTTAGGATCGGTCATGTCGGTGACCAGCACGTCGCCTACCTGTACCTTATCCATTTCAGCCGTGCTGTGCACGATGCGCACACGACCCGCACCGATCTTTTGACCAATGGCGCGACCTTCGGTCAGCACGTCGCCGCGTTGTTGCAAACGATACTTTTCAGTGCTGCCATTGGAGGCTGCATTGGATTTGACGGTTTCAGGACGCGCTTGCAGGATATACAGCTTGCCATCAATCCCATCCTTGCCCCACTCGATGTCCATCGGACGACCGTAGTGTTGCTCGATAGACACCGCGTAACGGGCCAGCAGCAACACATCTTCATCTGTCAGCGAGAATTGAGTTTGATCAGCAACTGGAATTGGTTCAATGCGGGTTGAGCGACCGGCCGAGCGATGCTCGTCGAACACCATGCGCAATTGCTTGGAACCTAAGGTGCGGCGCACGATAGCCGGGAAACCCGCCATCAGTTGCGGTTTATGCACGTAGAATTCATCCGGATTGACCGCGCCCTGTACCACCATTTCGCCCAGACCGTAGCTGGACGTGATAAACACCGCATCGCGAAAACCGGATTCGGTGTCCAGCGTGAACATCACACCGGAGGCGCCCAGATCTGAGCGCACCATACGCTGAATACCGGCAGACAGCGCCACATCGGCGTGGGTGAAATCCTTGTGCACGCGATAAGAGATGGCGCGGTCGTTATACAACGAGGCGAACACTTCACGGATGGCGTGCAGGATGTGGTCGATGCCGTGGATGTTCAGGAAAGTTTCCTGTTGTCCGGCGAAAGACGCATCCGGCAAGTCTTCTGCGGTGGCCGAGGAGCGCACCGCGAAGCTCGCATCGCTGCCTGCCGAGATCTCGGCGTATGCGGTACGCACTTCCGTATCCAGTCGGGCCGGAAGTGGCGCGTCAACGATCCAGCCGCGTATGGTGCGACCGGCCTCAGCCAGTGCGGTCACATCATCGACGTTGAGTTTTTCCAGTAAGGCTTCGATGCGCTTGTCCAAGCCTTCGTGAGCCAGAAAATCACGATACGCCTGTGCCGTGGTCGCAAAACCGCCGGGTACGTTTACGCCGGACGTGCTCAGATTGGAAATCATCTCACCGAGCGATGCGTTCTTTCCGCCCACTTCGGGGATGTCGTTGATGCCGAGCGACTGGAAGGGGATAACGTATGATTTCATTATATTTTCCTTGGTTATCATCACGGGATCATCCACGGAACGACATAGGCCTGTATCGTGGTGATCACGCCGACCAGTGCTGCCAGTGACAGGCTGTGCTTGAGCGTGAAGCGGAACAGGTCACCTTCACGACCGACCAGTCCTGTCGCAGCGGTTGCCACGGCGATAGATTGAGGCGAGATCATTTTACCGGTCACGCCACCCGTTGAATTGGCGGCGACCATCAGGGTGTCGCTGACGCCGACCTGATGAGCGGTATTTGCCTGAAGGTTGCAGAACAGGGCGTTCGATGAAGTGTCAGATCCTGTCAGGAACACGCCTATCCATCCCAGGAATGGTGAGAAGAACGGGAACGCGACACCGGTACCTGCCAAGAGCAGGGCCAAGGTCGCCGACAGTCCTGAATAGTTGGCGATAAAGGCGAAGGCCAACACCATGCCGATCGAATAGATGGGCAGCATCAGTTCCTTGAGCGTACCACCGAAGCTTTTTATGGCATCCAGCGGTTTCATGCGCAATACGATCACGCTGACGATGGCTGAGAGCAGAATCGCGGTACCTGTTGCGGAAAACCAGTTGAAACTGTACACGGCCGCATACGCTTTGGGCATATTGACGATAGGCGGCATCTTGAACACCAGGTTGTCGAGCATGGGAACCGGCACATTGATGACGGTCCAGGCCAGATCGCCGCCCTTGCTAAACAATGCCTTAAAGGGTTTGAGCGACCAGATGGTGACGAACACGGTGAGGATGATGAACGGTGACCATGCCTTGAACACCTGGCCGAAGGAATGGCTTTCCGCTTTCATGACAATTTCCTGACCGCTGAAGCGGAAGATGTTTTTTGGCTTCCAGAATTTCAGGAAGATGGTCAATGAAATCAGGCTGACCAGCGCGGAAGTGATATCGGGTAATTCAGGGCCGATGAAGTTGGCGGTCAGGAACTGGGTGATGGCGAAAGAGGCGCCGCAAACCAGAATGGCAGGCCAGGTTTCACGCACACCGCGCCATCCGTCCATGATCATGATGACCCAGAATGGAATCAGCACCGATAACAGGGGCAGCTGGCGACCGGCCATTTGACCGATCTTGAACGCATCGATGCCGGTGACTTGTCCTGCGACGATGATAGGAATCCCCATTGCGCCAAAGGCGACCGGTGCGGTGTTGGTGATCAGGCAAAGACCTGCGGCGTAGAGCGGGTTAAAACCCAAGCCCACCAGCAGAGCGGCGGTGATCGCCACCGGCGCGCCAAATCCTGCCGCACCTTCAAGAAAGGCGCCAAAGGAGAAACCTACCAGCAACATCTGCAGGCGCTGATCTTCGGTTACCGTGACCACCGAGGCGCGGATGATTTCAAACTGGCCTGTTTTGACGGTGATCTTGTAGAGGAATACGGCGGTGACGATGATCCATGCGATCGGCCATATCCCGAACAAAAAGCCGTAGCCGGCGGATGCCAGCGCCATGGTGGCGGGCATATGATAGAAGAATACGGCAACCAGCAAAGCCAGTAAAACCGTGAAGCTGCTGGCAAGATATCCCTTCATCCTGAATACCGCGAGCGCCACGAAGAAAAAGATGACCGGAATTGCAGCGATCAGTGATGATAACCACAGACTGCCGAGCGGATCGTATAACTGTTGCCAGGTTTGCATGAAATTCTCCTCTGTTTTATTGGTATGGTGTGTTGCTGCGGTGGTGAAACGGGGTCAGGTGTCTGTACGGCTGCACTCTTCGAGCAGATAGGCAACAGAACGATAGGAAAGTCCGCTCTCGCTGGTCAGTCCTATTTCGCAGGTGCGATTGGTGGAGTAGCCTGCATTGCAGTTCGCCGGGAGTTCTGCCGGCAAGCCCCGCAGCGCATGGTGATTGAGTTCAGGTACGGCAAAGCCACGGTCGCCGCCAAAGCCGCAGCATTTGACGCTGGCAGGTTCGATGATCTGACGTGAGCAGGCCGCCATCACGGCACGCAGCTTGGTATCGGAAGATTCGCGCCGCACGCTGCAGTTGATATGCAGCGCGACGGGTTCGGTTTTTGGGGTGATGAACAGTCGCGGCAGCAGCGCATCGTGGGCGAACTCATGGAAGTCGAGCACGTTCAGGCGATTTTTGATGTGGTTTCGGATGCGTGCCGAGCAGGGGCTGGCATCCATGATGACCGGATAGTAACCGTCATGGCCGTCGTCGGCCGCCTGAAGGAGGGCGGCGCACAGCGCATCCGCCATACTATCGGCTTCCTGTTCCATGCCTTTGCTGGCCAGCATCTGCCCGCAACAGAGCGTATCGAAGTTTTTTGGCAGACGGGGTGAGTAACCTGCACGAATCAGCAGCGTTTGGATGACCTCCGGCAGCGAAGGTCCGTTTTCTGCACCGAAGATACGCCCGCCGCAAGTGGGGAAATACACCACAGGATCGCCGCTGTTGTCAGTAGTGTCAGGTAGCCTGGCGGCGTGCGGCATGCCGCGTTTCCATGCGCCTTTGGTGAGTGAGGCCAGATTCGCGTCACCCAGAAGGCTGGCAGCGGCATGACCTGCGGTCAGACTCAGGCGGGATAAGCTGCTCACCGTGCCGAAATTACCGGCAGTCCATGTCCCGATCTTGCGTGCAAGTCCGCCAAGTTTTTGACCGCGTAGTCGCCTGGTCAATGCGCCGGTGTCGATGCCAACCGGACAAGCGGTAGAACACAAACCGCAACCGGCACAAGTATCCAGACTGTTATAGTCAAAGGAGGCGGCAAGCAACTCATTGCCCAGTCCTGCCGCGCTTCTGCGCGAGAGTTCCCTGATGCTTGCGATACGCTGGCGCGGCGAAAAGGTCAGTTGATGCGAGGGGCACATCGGTTCGCAGAAGCCGCATTCGATGCATTTGTCGACGATATCGTCGGCTTCCGGCATCGGTTTGAGATGCTGCAAATGCGCCTGCGGATCCTCGTTGAGTATTACGCCGGGGTTGAGCAGATTTTCAGGATCGAAGATGCGCTTGATGTTGCGCATCAAATTAGTGGCCTGTGCGCCCCATTCCATTTCGACAAAGGGCGCCATATTGCGTCCCGTGCCGTGCTCGGCCTTGAGTGAACCGTCGTATTTGTCGACCACCAGATGGCAGACCTCGTCCATGAATCGCGCATAGCGTTCGACTTCAGCTGCATTGCCGAAATCCTGGGTGAAGACGAAATGCAGATTACCTTCCAGCGCGTGACCGAAAATGATCGCTTCAATGTAGCCGTGGCGGTGCAGCAGTGACTGCAAATCCAGGGTCGCCTGCGCCAGTGATTCGACGGGAAAGGCGACATCCTCGATGATGACGGTGGTGCCTGCGCGGCGCATCGCACCTACCGATGGGAACGTGCCTTTGCGCACCTTCCAATACATTTCGCAAGTGGCAGGATCGGTCGAAAATTCTGCCGCTTCTATGGTGCTGACTCCTGACATTGCAGCGAGCGATGCGTCTATGCGCTGTGCCAGAAGTTGGACGGTTTCGGCTCGTACTTCGATGAGCAGGGCTGCGGCCTTGTCGTGCAAGGTGGCCATCCGCGTTGGCATACCGGGCTTGTTTTCTACCGAGCGCATAGACGCACGATCCAGCAATTCTACAGCCGAGACTTGTTCGCTTTTCAGGCGCATGACAGCCTGACACGCTGATTCTATGTCGGGGAAAAACACCAGCGCGCTGGCCTTGCAGGGATCCTCTGCGACTGTGCGGTAGGTGATGCGCGAGATAAATCCCAGCGTGCCTTCCGAACCTATCATCAGGTGCATCAGGATGTCGATCGGGTCCTGATAATCGATCAGTGCATTGATGCTGTAGCCGGTGGTGTTCTTGATCTTGAATTTATGCGCGATGCGTTCAGCAAGTAACTGATCGGCGCGCGTGTCTAAGCCTAGTTGTTCAAGTTCACCCAGCATGCCGGCGTGGCTGATGCGAAATTGTCTGACGCAGGCTTCATCACCGGTGTCCAGAACAGAACCGTCGGCCAGCACTACGCGCAGGTCAGCCAGAGTTTGGTAACTGTTTTGTGCCGTGCCGCAGCACATCCCTGAAGCGTTATTGGCCGCGATACCGCCGATTTTGCAGGTGTTGATCGAGGCGGGATCCGGGCCTATCTTGCGACCGAACGGGGCTAAGCGCGCATTGACTTCGCCGCCTATCATCCCGGGGCCTACCCGTACCGTCAGCGCATCCGCTGCAATATCGCAATGGGCGAATCCGTTGCCGATGATAGCTAGCACACTGTCGGTTACACCTTGTCCTGACAGACTGGTGCCGGCGGCGCGAAAGGTGACGGGGCGATGACAGTTGCTGGCCGCTGCCAGCAGCGCTTGCAGTTCCTGTTCCGACTCGATGAACACGACCACTTCCGGTGTCATGCGGTAAAAGCTCGCATCTGTGCCGTAGGCGAGCCGTCGCAAGTCGTCGGTGATCAGTTGGTGAGGCGGGAAAATGCGCGCCAGCGCCTGGATGACGGCACTCATGAGCGTCTTTCTCTGATCAGGTCGCGCAGCCGTTTGGGCGCCGGTTTGAGCGCGGTGCGGCATTTAGTCCATGCACCTTGACTGACCGGTGACAGCTTGTGGCCACGGCTGATAAACCATGAGGTCAGACGATAGATGCCAAGACGACTGTAAACCAGCGACCATCCCTTCCATATTGCGGTAGCCAGCGCACTCCGTCCGGCGCCACTGCCGCGCAGCGAGGCCTGTTCTTCGCCCGCCTGCGCCTCATTGCGCAAACGGATCAGGATATCTGTGATGGGGATCTTTACCGGGCACACTTCGACGCAGGCGCCGCACAGCGTGGAGGCGAAGGCGAGCGGATAAGTCGCGTTGAGCCCCAACATGTGCGGAGAGACGATGGCGCCTATCGGACCGGGATAGGTCGTGCCGTAGGCGTGGCCGCCGATGCGCGCATAGACCGGGCAATGGTTCATGCACGCGCCGCAGCGGATGCATTGCAAGGTGGCGCGCAGTTGTTCGTCTGCATGAGCCTGGCTGCGCCCGTTGTCGATCAGGATCAGGTGCACTTCGCGGGGGCCGTCTTTTTCACCTTCCTGACGCGGGCGGCTGATCATATTGAAGTAAGTCGTGATCGACTGACCGGTCGCGGAGCGCGTCAGCAGGCTGTAGAGCGGCGGTACATGTTCGAGTTTTTCGACGACTTTTTCGATGCCGGTCACCGCGATGTGTACGTCAGGGACCGTGGTGCACATGCGCCCATTGCCTTCGTTTTCGACCAGACAGAGCGTGCCGGTTTCGGCAACGGCGAAATTTACGCCGGACAGGCCGACATCGGCTCCGGCAAATTTGCCGCGCAACACCTGACGGCCGATCCGGATCAGTGCATCGACATCTTCGGTGTAAGCCACGCCGGGGATTTTTTCGGCAAACAGGGCGGCGATCTGCTGTTTGGTCTTGTGGATGGCCGGCATGATGATGTGCGAAGGTTTTTCGCCTGCCAGTTCGACGATGTATTCGCCCATGTCGGTTTCGAAGGCATCGATGCCCGCATCCGCCATGGCGTGATTAAAACCGATTTCTTCGCTGACCATCGATTTGCCTTTGGCGATGTTGCGCGCGCCGACGCGACGGGCGATACCGAGCGCAATGGCATTGGCATCAGCAGCGGTTTCCGCCCAGTGCACCTGGATACCGTTGGCGGTCAGATTCTTTTCCAGCAGTTCCAGCAGTTCCGGTAATTTGGCCAGACTGTTTTGGCGGATGGCAGCGCCGATCGCACGCAGTCCCGCCAGTTCATCCTGATCGCCAAATTGTCCGCGCCGCTTTGCCTGAAGAAAGTCCATAGCGCCGCGAAAGTTGGCGCGTTGTGCAGGGTCGTTGACGGCGGTGCGGCTGCGCGCCTTGAAGTCCTGATCCGGATCGAAGTGGATGATCTGACTCATGACAGTACTCCCGTGTGGCATAGCAGTACCACCAGTTCACGCGGGCCGTGTGCACCATAAGCCAGCGTCTGTTGAATATCTGCGGTCTTCGAGGGGCCGGAAATCAACAGGGCGTTGGTAGGCATGCCAGCCTGCCAGTTTTCGGTGCGCATCGCGGCGTCGAAATCCGCGTGTATTTTGTTGACATCGAGCAGGGCGAAATGAATCGGCGGTACCAGCGACATGGTGCGGGGTTCGGACGCATCCGGCCACAGAATCAGGGTGCCGGTTTCGGCGATCGCACTGCGTGCCAGTGTCAACGAGGCATCGACCTCGTCGAATAAGCGATTGCGCCAGCCGTCTATCGGTTCGCTGTAACGGATCAGAGTCAGTTTATCTGCCGCCAGTGATGCAAGATGCTCGCCATGAGGCGTGTTGTCGCCGATCAGCAGATTGTTTAATCCCTTTGAGGTTGCGATTTGTAGCAGCAAAGCTGGCCAGTCGGTCGTCTCATGCACTTCGGCGTGGACGGATTCGAGCACGGCGCGCAGACGCGTGATCCTCTCTGGCGTGGTCTCGTTGCGCTGGCGGGCGCGATACCAGCCGGCAACATCCGGCATTTCCGGTGCAGTTCCGGGAGTGCGCAGGCGTCCCAGTATGCGTTCGCGGGCGCTCATGACGGGATGCCTGAGGTGCGTTTCCAGAGAAAGCTGGCGATATGCTCGCCTGGCAGGGTCGGGGGTGCGATGCCAGCGAGCTCATCCTGCTTTGCCGCGCGCCCGGTGATATTGAACAAACAGCCGCAGTCGGCGCTGACTACGCGCTCGGCACCGGTAGCTCTCAGACTGGCGACCTTGTCACTGACGATGGCCTCCGAAATTTCCGGGTAACGGATGGCAAAGGTTCCGCCAAAACCGCAACATTCCTCGATTCGATCCTGTACTACGACATCGACGTTGTCCAGGGTGCTCAAGAGTGCTGCGCTGGTTTCATGGGAACCCATTTCGCGTCGTGCATGGCAGGAGGTGTGCAGGGCGACGGTGCAGGCAGAGCCCCGGTCAGGTTGTTTAAAATTGATTACGTGAACCAGAAATTCGGTCAGTTCAAAGACGCGCGCCGCCAGTTCTGTCGCGCGGGCAAGCAGTGCCTGGTCGCTGGCGAACAGTTTCGGGTAGTGATGGTGCATCATCGCGGCGCAGGAGCCGGACGGCACGATCACGGGCCAGGGTTGGGAAAACAGGCTTAGTTGCTGCAAGGCTACGGCGCGCGCCTCGTCAGGGTACCCGCTGTTGTAAGCGGGTTGTCCGCAACAGGTCTGACCATCGGGGAAGTGAACCCGGATGCCTTCCCGTTCCAGCAGATTGAGCGTGTCCAGCCCCGCTTCGGGTGAAAATTGGTCTATTAAACAGGTTGAATACAGATATACATCGCCAGGTTTGGGCGGATACGCCCTGTCTCGTGCACTTTCCTGCCCCATGATTTCGTCCCCTGATTATTTTTAATCTTATATTTTTTATTATTTGGTAAAGTGGTATTACCAAAATTGTTGTGCACTATAAAATGAGATATATGGTTTTGTCAACTGCTTTAATAGAGGGATGATGCGATGTAGGCGGAGCTGAAGCTGATTGACATTTATACACTGGCAAAATACTATTCAAGTGGTCTTACCACAGAGGTTTTCATGCTAAAGAATCGTCCTACCGTTACCCGAATTTCAGATGCTGTCGCTGTTGAACTGGAGAAGCGCATTCTGGAAGGATCGTTGAAATCGGGAGACCGCCTGCCATCGGAGCGCGAATTCGCCGTCGAGTTGGGCGTGTCGCGTCCGTCGTTGCGTGAAGCGATACAAAAACTGGTATCTAAGGGGTTGCTCGACTCTCGTCACGGTGGCGGAACTTTTGTGACCAACCGTCTGGATGCGCAATTCGTCGATCCCTGGCACGAACTGCTGAGCGGTCACCCGATGCTGCACAATGATCTGCTGGAATTTCGGCAGATGCTGGAGGGACAGGCTGCCTATTTTGCTGCTGAACGGGCAACCGATATCGACATCCAGCGGCTGGACGGACTTTATGCCGCGCTCGATTCGGTCTATGTCAGCGATGATGTGAGTGCCTGCATTGATGCGGACGTCGCCTTTCACCAGGCGATCGCGGATGCGGCCCACAACGTGTTGATCGGACATATGACAGCCAGCTTGATGAAACTGATCCACGGCCACGTAGCTAACAACCTGGCGCATCTGCACGAGCGTCCGCTGCGCTGGGATCAGCTGCGTTCACAACACCATGCGATCTGGCAGGCTATTCGCAATCATGACCCTGAAGCCGCCGCGCGTGCAGCTGGAAGCCATATCGAGTTTGTCCGGGAAAATTTAACCGATGCCAACCGGGAGATCGAGCGTCGTCTCAGCGCTTCCCGCCGTTAGGAAAGAATACGATCTGGAATTTTTTGTGTACGCCTTCACAGAGTGATTATTTTCAATATAATCGAAGTCCCGGTTCATGATAGCCACGATTTGTAAAAAGTGAAAACAGCCCTTTTCATAAGATCATCATAGTCCGGTGTCTCGAAAGCTGCGTGTTATGAACGTACGCAAACGGGAAGCGAATGCAGAGGATAGGCAGGCTCTTGAGGGTTATCAAGAGTCGTTCAATATCACAAATATCCATTAGTATTGAGTGCCTGCTGCCAGCAGTACAGTACTCACTCAAATACCACACCTTGACGGGCTGCTGTGTATCGACTGAGGATATAGGTGATTGAAAAATTGCTTGTCCTATAGCCGTCGGTCACCAATATAGGCTGCGTTGAGCAACAGCGAAGAATAATTCGAGTCCTCACGTCATTTGATGAAGTGGCATCTGATAAACTGATCTTAGCCGCGATGCATGTTGCGCTGGACGGGATTGCGCAGAAACACACTGTTGGAGTTTTACAGGAATCTGTCCAGTAATTTTCGACTGTGGGCGTCGAGTTGTTCAACGTCGCGGATCAAAAAGGATACGCCGTGACTGTCTGTGATGAGCAGTGCAGTGTGGGTTAAGCGGCGGATATGATCCTCGGCTTTGAGCAGTAATTCGGCTTCGCCCCGGTCGGTTTGTACACGCCATGTGCTGGGGGTGGCGAAGCTCGATACCGCCACGATGCGGCTAATTTCCGGCGTGAATTCGCGGCAGGCCAGTTCTTCTGCTATCAGTGCGCGAATATCGGCGGGCAGGTCGGACAGTTTTTCTATCCATGCCAGTTCGTGACCTTCACCGTCCGTTAGCGAGATACATTCGCCGGGGGCTGCAATCGGAAAAGCGCGTACCGGGACGACATGTTCAACCGATGTATCGTTTTCGGTAAAAACGAGTCTGCCGGCCTGATTTCTTATTAATTTGAAATTAATCATAGGGTTGTCTTAATTTCCGGCTGAATAGTGTTGCCCGCATCCGTTAGATCTGTGTCCACGTTGCGCGCCTGTGCCTGATACAGTCGGTAATAAGCGCCTTCGCTCGCCATCAGTTCGTCGTGATTGCCGATTTCGACGATTTCACCTTTGTCCAGCACCACCAGACGATTAGCTTTGTGCAGTGTCGAGAGGCGATGGGCGATGGCGATGGTGGTGCGACCGTGTACCAGATTGTCCAGCGCCTTCTGAATTTCCTTCTCGGTTTCGGTATCGACCGAAGCGGTGGCTTCATCCAGAATCAGGATGCGCGGGTCGATCAGCAGGGCGCGGGCAATTGAGATGCGCTGGCGCTCGCCACCTGACAGGCCGTGTCCGCGTTCACCTACCTGAGAATCGTAGCCGTGCGGCAGGCGCAAAATGAATTCATGGGCGTTGGCGGCACGGGCGGCAGAGACGATTTCGGCGCGGGTCGCATCCGGTTTTCCGTAAGCGATATTTTCGGCAATGCTACCGAAGAACAGGAAAGGGTCCTGCAATACCAGTCCGATATGGCGGCGATATTCCGAGACGGGCAGCGAGCGGATGTTCACGCCGTCTATGCTGATAGCCCCTTCCGAGACATCATAGAAGCGGCACATCAGATTGACCAGGGTGCTTTTACCCGATCCGCTGTGACCGACCAGTCCGATCATCTCGCCCGGTTCTATGTTGAGATTCAAGCCCTTGATTACCGCGCGATTGCCGTAGCGGAATCCTGCGTCCTTCAGTTCGATGCGCCCCTCAATCTTGTCCAGATGAACCGGGTGGGTCGGTTCGGGTACGCTGGAGACGTGATCCAGGATGTCGAAGATGCGCTTGGCACCGGCGGCAGCTTTTTGTGTGACCGATACGATGCGGCTCATCGAGTCCAGACGAGAATAAAAACGGCTGATGTAGGCTAAAAATGCAGTCAGGATACCGACGGTAATTTCGTTTCTGGAGACCTGCCAGATGCCGAATGCCCAGACCACCAGCAAACCGATTTCGGTCAGCAGCGATACGCTGGGGGTGAACAGCGACCAGATCTTGTTGATCTTGTCGTTGACTTGCAGGTTGTGGTGATTGGCGATGCGGAAGCGTTCTGCTTCTCGCCCTTCCTGCGCGAACGCCTTGACCACGCGGATGCCGGGTATGGTATCCGCCAGTACATTGCTCACCTGAGACCAGACCCGATCTATCTTTTCAAAGCCGGTGCGCAGGCGGTCGCGCACGTTGTGTATCATCCAGGCGATAAAAGGCAACGGCAACAAGGTGACCAAGGCCAGCCACGGGTTGATCGAGAACAGGATGATCGCGGTCATGACGATCATCAGTACATCGGTTGCGAAATCGAGCAGATGCAAAGACAGGAACACACAGATGCGGTCAGATTCCGAACCGATGCGCGACATCAAATCGCCCGTGCGTTTGCCGCCGAAATATTCCAGCGACAGGCGCAGCAAGTGTTCATAGGTGATGGTGCGTAAATCCGCACCCAGTCGCTCGCTGACCAGCGCCAGGATGTAGGTCTTGGCCCAGCCTAGTCCCCAGGCCAGCAAAGCCGAGCCTAACAGACCGGCTAGCAGCCAGGTGACGGTGACGAAATCAATCGGTGCGCCGTTCTGGTAGGGGATCAGCACCTTGTCCATCAGCGGCATGGTCAGATAGGGCGGCACCAGCGTGGCGGCAGTCGAAGCTAACATCAGCAAAAAGCCGGATAGCAATTGCCACTGGTAGGGTTTGGCAAAGCGCCATAAGCGAAACAGTGTCCAGGTCGACGGAGGCGCATTGATTGTGTCGCTGCACAACGGGCAATCTCCGTGATCGGTCAGCGGTGTCAGACAATCCGGGCACAGGGCGGGTGCCTCGGCGATAACCGGATTTCCGGTCACAAAACTGTTAAGTTGTTGTTCAAACTGTTTGACGAAGCGGGTTGCCTGTACATTGTGGGCCAGGGTGTAAAACCAGTGACTTAAACGGACATCGCCTTCAAATAGTTCGAGATGACCCACGCCTCCGTGGTCGTGGCGCTCGATGGATATACCCTTGCGGTAAGGGTGTTCCGTAATCAGTTGATCGTTAAAGGCCAGCAGTCGCGCGTCGGTGATGAGCAGCAAACTTTTGGAAAAATGCAGCTGCGCATCCAGATTGATTTCAAGCCAGGATTCAATATGCTCGTCCTGATTCAGTCGTGACTGAACGAGGCTGCACCATGCGTCCGGGGTTGCTGCTGCGATAGGGGAGGGGGATTTATAGTTCACTGTGGCAATATTACTACATTAGCGCGTTACGACAAACAGTTTTGCCGCGCCCTCTGGTACACTAAACGCTCATGGTGTCAGAGCCATGCCTGAAGATGAATGTCGCTGACCCCTTGAGCGTTCCCTCTCTTCTGCTCTCCCCCGGAGTGTGAGAGTGGCAGTGAATCGCAGCGCGATGTTCTTGTTAAAGGATGTTTCAGGTAAACCAAAATGGGGTGGTCTGCGTTACTTACGCCGTGCTTGACCCTTAAATTCACCAGGATGGACTGATGGAGTTTCTAAAAATATTGCCTTTGCGTGGCCCGAATATCTGGACATACCGTCCCGTGCTTGAAGTTTGGCTTGATATCGGAGCGCTGGAAGATTCGCCTTCCAACACAATTCCCGGATTTTATGAGAGGCTCACCGCCTGGTTGCCGACCTTGATCGAGCACCGCTGCGGTATCGGCGAGCGCGGTGGATTTTTGCAGCGTTTGCGCGAAGGGACCTGGCCGGGGCATATCCTCGAACATGTCACCATCGAGCTGCAAAATCTGGCGGGGATGCAGAGCGGTTTCGGCAAGGCGCGCAGCACGCCGGTGCGCGGGGTCTATAAGGTGGTGGTGCGTTCACGCAACGAACAGGTGAGTCGCGCGGCTTTAGCTGCAGCGCGCGAGCTGATTCTGGCGGCGATGGAAGATAGGGCTTTCGATGTGGCCGGTACGGTCGCCCGACTGCACGAAATGGCGGATAAACTGTGTCTGGGGCCCAGCACAGCCTGTATCGTCGATGCGGCAACCGATCGCGGTATCCCGTCTATACGCCTGACTGATGGCAATCTGGTGCAACTGGGTTATGGCGCGAGTCAGCACCGTATCTGGACGGCGGAGACGGATCAGACCAGCGCGATCGCCGAGAGTATTTCAAGAGATAAGGATTTAACCAAAACCCTGTTGCAGGCCTGCGGCGTCCCTGTTCCTGAAGGGCGCGTGGTATCTGATGCGGCTGACGCATGGGATGCGGCCGAAGACATCGGTTTGCCGGTGGTGGTTAAACCCACTGACGGTAATCACGGACGCGGCGTATCCTCCGAATTGATGACGCGTGAAGAAGTCGAAGCTGCTTTTGCATTGGCCGATGCTCAGGGGAGTGAAGTTATCGTGGAGCGCTTTGTGCGCGGAAACGAACACCGCTTACTGGTGGTGGGCGGCAAGCTGGTTGCCGCAGCCCGTGGGGAAGCGGTGTTTCTGATGGCGGATGGCATATTAACGATCCGGAAGTTGATTGATGAACAGATCAATATCGATCCGCGTCGCGGCGAAGCCGAAGTGTTCCCGCTGGATGTGGTGGATGTGGATGCCACGCCCTCGGTTCAGTTTGAATTGGCAAGACAAGGTTACACGGCAGATTCAGTGCCTTCTTCCGGTACTCGGGTGTTAATCCAGCGCAATGGTAACGTGGCGTGCGATGTGACTGATCTGGTTCATCCGGAGGTGGCCGCGACCGTGGCACTGGCTGCGCGTATCGTCGGGCTGGATATCGCCGGGATCGATCTGATGGCGGAAGATATTTCGAAACCGTTAGCCGGGCAAGGTGCCGCGATCGTTGAGATCAATGCGGGGCCGGGCCTGTTGATGCATCTTAAACCCGCATCCGGCGAGCCTCGTCCGGTTGGACGCGCGATCGTCGACAGTTTATTTTCTCAGGAGGAGAGCGGACGAATTCCTGTGGTCGGCATTACGGGGACGCGCGGCAAGACTCAGGTTGCCCGCATCATCGCTCGCCTACTGAAGCTGGCTGGTTTATACGTGGGACTGGCATGCAGCGAAGGACTTTATTTTGATCGTCGCCTCGTAGATAAACGCAACTGCGCGACCTGGGGCTCGGCACAAAAAGTGTTGCTGAACCGTTCCGTCGAGGCGGCGGTGATCGAAAATAGTTTTGAAACGATCTTGTCGGAAGGTCTGGGATATGACCGCTGTCAGGTCGGTATTGTGACCAATATTAATCCTGATCGTCACTTCGGCAAATATTACATCGAGAATGAAGAGCAGGTGTGCAATGTGTTGCGCACTCAGGTTGACGTGGTGTTGTCCGGCGGGGTAGCGGTGCTCAATGCCTCCGATCCGCTGGTAGTGCCGATGGCGAAATATTGTGACGGTGAAGTCATATTCTTTACTGTGGATGGTCAGTTGAATGCCATTGCCGATCATCTCGAACAAGGCGGTCGTGCTGTGCTGATGAAAGACGGCCACCTCGTGTTGAAACAGGGTGATCAGGAAATGGTGCTGTTGAAACTCGCACCCGTTCAGGGGGACGCGTTTAATTGGCAACTGGAGAATGTGTTGGCAGCGGTCGCTGCGGCATGGGCGCTGGGTGTTTCTACCGATATCGTTCGTGCCGGCATTGCGACGTTTGAAGTTGAGCGGGCTTTGCCCAATAATACAAGGAAGTCTTCCTGATGGAAGTGTCACGTATACGCGCCCTGCGCGGTCCTAATCTGTGGAGTCGGCATACCGCCATTGAAGCCATCGTGTCTTGCTCTGAGGCCGAGTGCAATATCGCGAATTTGGACGGTTTCGAGGCGCGATTGCGTGCCCGTTTCCCTGAAGTCGGCTTACTGCAATTGCCCGGACACAATGAAGCGGTGACGCTGGCGCACATCCTCGAGGTGTCGGCTTTAGGTTTGCAAGCGCAGGCCGGTTGCCCGGTGACTTTCAGTCGCACAACGGCCACGCTGGAGTCCGGTATTTTTCAGGTGGTGTTTGAGTACAGCGAAGAAGAAGTCGGTCGACTGGCTTTCAAACTGGCGCGCGCCCTGTGCAGCGCCGCAGCGGACGATACGGTTTTTGATCTTGCCGCTGCGCTTGCCGAATTGCGCGAACTGGATGAGGACGTGAGACTGGGTCCTAGTACCGGTGCGATTGTTGAAGCGGGTGTCAGGCGTGGTCTGCCCTACCGTCGTCTGACGGCGGGCAGTCTGGTGCAATTTGGCTGGGGTAGTCGTCAGCGCCGTATTCAGGCCGCTGAAACGGATCGCAGTAGCGCCATTGCCGAGGCCATTGCGCAGGACAAGGAATTGACCAAGATGCTGCTCGAAGCGGCGGGTGTGCCTGTGCCGCAGGGTCGTCCTGTCTCGGATATTGAAGATGCCTGGGCTGCGATGGGTGAGATAGCCGCGCCTGTGGTCGTCAAACCGGTCGATGGAAATCAGGGCAAAGGCGTGACGGTCAATATTTCAACTCGTGAGCAGTTGGTGGCGGCGTACGAGAGTGCGAAACAAATCAGCGACGAAGTACTGGTCGAGCGTTTTATTCCCGGCAGCGATTTTCGTATGCTGGTGGTGGGCAATCAACTGGTTGCCGCCGCACGTCGCGAACCGCCGCTGGTGATCGGTGACGGCTTGCACAGTGTGCGCGAATTAGTCGAGATCGTGAACAGTGATCCCCGACGCGGCGAAGGACATGCGACCTCGCTGACCAAGATACGTCTGGACGGGATTGCACTGGCGCGTCTGGATGCGCAAGGTTATACGGTGGACTCGATACCCGACAAGGGTAAGTGCGTGGTGATGCGCAACAATGCCAATCTGAGCACGGGCGGCACGGCTACCGATGTGACTGAGGATGTGCATCCGGATATGGCGGCCAGTGCGGTCGCGGCGGCGCAAATGGTGGGGTTGGATATTTGCGGTGTGGATATCGTGTGCGATTCGGTATTGCGTCCGATGGAAGAGCAAGGTGGTGGTATCGTTGAAGTGAATGCCGCACCCGGTTTGCGTATGCACTTGCAGCCTTCGTTCGGTAAGGGGCGTGCGGTCGGTGAGGCCATCGTCTCGATGATGTTTGCCAAAGGCGATGACGGACGGATTCCGCTGGTCGCGGTGGCGGGTACCAATGGCAAAACCACGACGGTGCGTCTGATCGCCCATATTCTGGGCTGTCAGGGCTTGCGGGTCGGTATGACCAATTCGGACGGCGTGTATATCGAAGGGCGTCGCATCGACACCGGCGATTGCAGCGGTCCTAAGAGTGCGCGCAATGTGTTGTTGCACCCGGATGTGGATGCTGCCGTATTTGAGACGGCGCGTGGCGGTGTGTTGCGCGAAGGTTTAGCTTTCGACCGTTGCAATGTGGCGGTGGTCACCAATATCGGCATGGGCGATCATCTGGGGCTGAATTTCATCAGTACGGTGGAAGACTTGAGCGTGGTCAAACGGGTCGTGGTGCAGAATGTCGCGCCCGACGGCGTGGCGGTACTCAATGCGGCCGATCCGATGTCGGCTGCGATGGCGGATATCTGCCCGGGTTCAGTGACCTTCTTTGCTAAAGAGCGCCATCATCCTGTGATGGCCGCGCACCGCGCACAAGGTCGTCGCGTGGTGTATGTGTTAGATGATCAGATCGTTGCCTCTGAAAATAAAGTTGAGCAACATGTTGATTTAAAAGATATTCCTATTACACGTAACGGGTCTATTGGTTTTCAGGTGGAAAACGCGATGGCGGCGATTGCCGCTGTGTGGGCATTGAATGTGGACTGGGCTACCATTTGCCGTGGCCTGGCTAGTTTTGTCAACGATGCCGCGACGGCGCCGGGACGTTTTAACTGCTTCGATTATCGCGGTGCGACGGTCATCGCCGATTACGGACACAACCCGGATGCGATACTTGCCCTGATTCCGGCCATTGAAAGCATGACGGCCAAGAAACGCCTGCTGGTGATTAGCGGGGCGGGGGACAGGCGCGATGAAGATATCCGCTTGCAAACCGAGATGCTGGGTGATGTGTTCGATGAGGTGATTCTGTATCAGGATCAGTGTCAGCGGGGCCGTGCGGATGGAGAAGTGTTGAGTCTGCTCCGTGAGGGATTGGTGAATGCCAAACGTGCCAAGCGGATGGATGAGATCAACGGCGAATTTCCCGCTATAGATCTGGCTTTATCGCGTCTTGAACCCGGGGATTTATGCCTGATTCTGATCGATCAGGTCGATGAGGCGTTGGCGCATATCGCGCAGAGGATTTCTGCTGCTGAAACGATCACGGCTCAGTCCAGTTTGAATGATGAATCGTTAGCGATATGATCGTTTCCCTCATCCCCGTCCCCCTTCTCCCGCGAGCGGTAGAAGGGTACAGTGCGTTGCTGCGCGAGCTTTTTGTTAAATGAAGCTGATTCAGTCGCGCGAAAATCCGTTCTTTAAGGAACTCGTCAAACTGGCGGGTTCTGCCCGTCAGCGCAACAAGGCCGGTCAAACCCTGCTCGACGGCGCTCATCTGTTATCCGCTTACTTGGATGCTGGATTTCGTCCGCTGCATGTGTTGTTGGGTACTTCGGCCAATGCCGAGTGTGTTGATCTGGTCTCCTGTCTGAACGATGTGCCGGTCACACAATTCGACGATAAGCTGCTTGCGGAACTCTCTGAGCTGAAAACCACCACCGGCATTCTAGCGCTGATCGAGATTCCTGCGCCCCAAGTTCGCGAGGCAAATTTTGCCTTGCTGCTGGAAGATATACAGGACCCCGGTAATCTAGGTTCGATGTTGCGTTCAGCGGCGGCGGCGGGATGCGATGCCGTGTTTTTGTCGCCGGGCTGTGCCGACGCCTGGTCCCCACGGGTGTTGCGTGCGGCGATGGGCGGGCATTTCTGCCTTGCGATACACGAGTCCCAGGATTTAAAGGTCGTGGCGCACGCCTTTTCCGGCACGCTGCTGGCAACCAGTTTACAGGCGAGTCGAACGCTGTATGAATGCGATCTGACCAGCCCAGTTGCGTTCATGATGGGCAACGAGGGCGCGGGTTTGTCAGGCGAGTTGCTGCAGTTGGCGACGCATCCCGTTACCATTCCCATGCTGGGCAAGGTCGAGTCGCTTAACGTTGCTGCCGCCACAGCGATTTGCCTGTTTGAGGTGGTGCGTCAGCGTTGTTGATTGCAGAAAACTAGCTGTACCGCATTGGGCGTATAATGCAGCGGTTTTACCCGTCTTCTCCCGAATATAATAAAGAGATAACATATTGAATAATATAAGTTTTTTAGATTTAAAGCTGGCGCCTGAAATTCTCAGGGCGGTCACTGAAACAGGTTACACCACACCGACGCCGATACAGGCGCAAGCCATTCCGCTGGTGCTCGAAGGTTGTGACCTGATGGCGGGTGCGCAAACCGGTACGGGTAAGACCGCTGCTTTCGTGTTGCCGATGCTGCAAAAGTTGATGCCGTTCGCAAGTGCAAGTCCTTCTCCGGCGCGCCATCCGGTACGTGCGCTGGTTTTGGTTCCTACGCGTGAGCTGGCGATCCAGGTAGAAGCCAGTGTCAAAACTTATGCCAAACACAGTCATCTGCGCTCTTTAGTGGTTTTTGGCGGCGTGGATATCAAGACCCAGACGCCGCATTTGCGGGGCGGCGTGGAAATTCTGGTGGCGACACCGGGTCGCTTGCTCGATCACATCGAACAGAAATCGGTGCAGTTGAATCAGGTGCAGATGCTGGTGCTCGATGAAGCGGATCGCATGCTGGATATGGGCTTTATGCCCGATTTGAAACGCATCCTCGCCCTGTTGCCGAAACAGCGCCAGAACCTCATGTTCTCAGCAACATTTTCAAATGAAATCAAGAGGTTATCTTCAGAATTTTTAGTTGATCCAAAATTGATTGAAGTCGCGCGCAGTAATGCGACTTCGGCGAATGTCACGCAAAAAGTCTATCTGGTCGGTCACGGTGAAAAACATGACTTGCTGGCGCAGTTGTTACGCGGAGATGACGCCAAGCAGGCGCTGGTGTTCACTAAAACCAAGTTGACCGCCAGTCGTATTGCCCGTCAGTTGCAACGCGAAGGCTTCGCCGCCGATGCGATTCACGGCGACAAGAGTCAATTGGAACGTATGCAGGCGCTGGATGCGTTTAAATCGGGCAAGGTCACTGTGCTGATTGCCACCGACGTGGCCGCGCGCGGGCTGGATATCGACCAGTTGCCGATGGTGATCAACTACGAAATCCCCAGTGCGGCCGAAGATTATGTGCACCGTATCGGACGTACCGGTCGTGCGGGCGCATTTGGCAATGCGATTTCGCTGGTGTCCCCGGATGAAGAAAAATATCTGGCGGAGATTGAGAAGTTGATTAAATGTCAGATTGAGCGGGCAGAACCGCTGCCACCAGTGAAACCTGTCGTGCGGCCTGTCGAGCGTCCCGTTGAACGCCACGCGCCGCGCGCAGATTATCCGGTGCGCAGTCATACGCCGCACCACAGCGTATCGAAAAGACCGGTGCACGATGCGTGGTTCAACAAGCCTTATGAACCCTCGGTCAGCACGCAGGTGAAAGAAACGCCGCTGGTTGTTCAGTCAGTTAAGCCGGTCAGTCAAATCCCCGCCTTGTTCATGCGCCGCAAACCCGCTGAGAGTAATGAATAAAATCAATAGCTTATGGCGCTGGTTAGCATTCCTGGTTGCCATGCTGTTGACGGCGTGCAGTACGGTTCCGCCGCAGCTTCCCATCGTCATCGCGCCCGTCAAATCCGTACCTAAAATTGCGCTGGTGTTGGGCGGTGGCGGAACGCGCGGCTTTGCTCATGTCGGCGTGATCAAGGCGCTGGAAGCGCAGGGTATCGTGCCCGATATCATCGTCGGCACCAGTGTTGGTTCGGCGATAGGAGCCTTGTATGCCGCAGGTTATACCGGTTTTCAGTTGCAGGATATGTCGATTCCGATGAAGCAGGAGCGGGTCATCGCCTGGTCCTTGCCTAATCGCGGTTTGTTTACCGGTCGTCCTTTGCAGGACTTTATCAATCAGGCGGTTAAACAGCAGCCTCTTGAAAAGTTGCGCCGCACTTTTGCCGTCGTTGCCACCGATTTAGCCAGTGGTGAAAAAATCGTCTTTCGTACCGGTAATACCGGGGTTGCGGTCAGCGCCTCCTGTGCTGTACCCGGCGTGTTTCAGCCCGTTGTGATCAACGGGAAAAGTTATGTAGACGGTGGTTTGGTCAGGCCTGTGCCGGTATCGGATGCGCGCGATCTCGGGGCAGATTTTGTCATCGCCGTTAATATATCAAATTTGCCGCAAAATAATCCAACGGAGTCCACGGTGGATGTGTTGCTGCAAACGTTTGACATCATGAGCCAGACCATCAATCGTTATGAACTGGCGAATGCCGATGTGGTCATCCGTCCGGTCACCCGCGAAATCGCTCAGGGTAATCTGGATGACCGCCATTTGGCGATACTGGAAGGCGAAAAGGCGGTCGCTGCTATCCTGCCTGAATTGAAGGCTAAGCTTGAAAAACTGCGCAGATAGCAATTCGTTGTTTAGGCGAATAAATTCGTCTCTACCGTGCTGTTTGTCTGCCGCAGGCAGATGGCACTAAGGTTTTAAAGGATGAGCTTAAAGGACGCTGTGAAAAATTGGTTACATGTTGTCATCAGCGCTATTCTCGTCGTTTTTTTCGCAACGACGATGGCTTGTGCCGCAGATCAGGAAATCCGCATCGGTATCTTGTCGTTTCGCCCGCTGGAACAGACCACACTGCAATGGCAGGCCACTGTTGATACGCTCAATTCGAAAATCCCCGGTTATCACTTCAGCTTTACTCCGCTGTATTACACAGAACTCGATCTGGCCGCAAACCGGCAGGATTTCGATTTCATTCTGACTAATCCTGAACACTACGTCACTGTTCGTGCTGCCCACGGATTATCCGCGATCGCTACTTTGATGCCGTATGCCGAGGGGCATCCGGTGACGAACTTTGGCGGTGTAATTCTGACACTTGCTGGCCGTGACGAGATCAATAAACTTGAGGATGTGCGCGGAAAAGTGGTCGCTTCTCCGGCCGAGCAGTCGCTGGGCGGTTATCTGGTGGAGCGTTGGGCCTTATATAAGCAAGGGATCGCGATTAGTGAAGTCAAACGTTTGAAATTCACCGGTATGCCGCACGATAAGGCCATTCTGGAAGTATTGAACGGACAGGCGGATGTCGCCTTTGTGCGCACCGGTGTGCTAGAGAGTATGGCACGCGAGGGTAAGATAGACATCAGTCAGTTCAAGGTGATTAACCGTCAGCCGACAGACATGTTTCCTCAGTTGCTCTCCACCGAACTCTATCCGGAATGGCCGTTCTCAGTGATGCCGGCTGTGCCGGATGAGTTGGCTAAAAAAGTCTCTTTAGTGCTGCTCAATATACAACCTAGCGACAAACCCGCGCTAGAGGGTAAATATTACGGTTTTTCTCCACCCGGTAACTATTCCACGGTGGAAGTCTTGATGCATCGATTAAAAGTCAATCCGGAAATGGCGCATGAATTTAGTTTGCGCGATGTGAGTCATAAATATGCACTGGAACTGATCGGTGGCGGTCTCTTGATATTTATGGCGATGTTTGCAACAGCGATACATCTTGCGCGTACCAACCGGCATTTGGCGTTTAGTTATCGTGAACGCGAACGACTCGACCTTGAGCTGGAAGGTGCGAATGCGACGCTGGAGGGTAAAGTGGCCGAGCGTACCCGTGAGTTGCAGGAAAGCGAGGCGCGTTTTCGGCAGATGTTTGAACACCATGCCTCGCCGATGTTGCTGATTGAGCCGCTGTGTGGTGGACTGGTCAATGCGAATCAGGCTGCAGCGGATTTCTATGGCTATGCCACGGCACAGATGAAGGTCATGAATATTTCGCAGATTAATGCTGAATCACCTCAAAACATTGATTTGAATCTGCAAAGAGCAAAAAAAGAAAAATGTAATTATTTTATTTTTCCTCACAGGCTGGCCTCGGGTGAAGTGCGTACCGTCGAGGTTCACTCTTCGCCGGTTGAAATGGATGGCCGGTCTTTGTTATTTTCTATCATTCACGATATTACAGAACGATGTCAGTTGGAAGCCCAGATGCATGATATGGCATTCTACGATCCGCTGACTAAATTGCCCAACCGTCGTTTATTGATAGACAGGTTGGAAAAGGCACTCGTCTCTTGTTTCCGCACGCGCCGTTATGGTGCGTTGATGTTCCTGGATCTGGATCATTTTAAGGTGCTCAATGATTTGCATGGTCACGATATGGGGGATCAATTACTCGTTGAGGTAGCGGCGAGGATTTTGTCTTGTATTCGAGATCAGGACAGCGCTGCGCGTTTCGGCGGCGATGAGTTTTTGGTAATGCTCGAAGGCTTATCCGAAAATATGGGTGACGCGGTTAGGCAAGCGGATACCGTAGCTGAAAAGATACGTGCAGCGTTGGCGCTGCCTTATCAGCTAAAACGTAACGACGAGATCATTTTTCATCATTGTTCCTCCAGTATCGGGGTGACGGTATTTCTCGATCATTTGTCCAGTCTGGAGCAATTGCTCAAATGGACGGATATGGCGATGTATCACGCCAAGGATGCGGGACGGAATATGATCCGTTTCTTTGATCCGAATATGCAGATTGCAATTGAGACGCGTGCAGCGCTGGAGTCTGACTTGCATGACGCATTAGCGCAGCAGCAATTCAAGTTGTACTATCAGATTCAGGTGGACGCGCAGGGGCGAGCGCTGGGTGCAGAAGTGCTGGTGCGCTGGCAGCATCCGCAGCGCGGATTGGTATCGCCGACGCAATTCATTTCACTGGCGGAAGAGACTGGCCTGATCGTGTCTATCGGTGAGTGGGTGCTGGATACGGCGTGTGCACAAATCAGGCAATGGGCAGACGATGGTTCGACTGACAATCTGGTGATTGCGGTTAATGTCAGTTCTAAACAATTTCGTCAGCCGAATTTTGTCGCTCAAGTTGAAAAAGCGGTCAATAAGCACAAGATAAAGGCGGCATTTCTTAAGTTGGAGTTAACAGAGAGCCTCGTGCTGGATAACGTCGAAGATACCATCGATAAAATGAACGCGCTCAAAGAATTTGGTGTGCGATTTTCCATGGATGATTTCGGAACCGGATATTCCTCTCTCTCCTATTTGAAGCGACTGCCACTGGATCAGATCAAGATAGATCAATCGTTTGTGCGGGATATCACCACGAACACAACTGATATGCTGATGGTGAAGACTATTCTTGATCTGGGCAAAAATTTTGGTATGCACGTGATTGCCGAAGGGGTAGAAACAAATATTCAACTACAGATGCTGGAAATGTCCGGATGTACCAGTTTTCAGGGTTATCTGTTTAGCAAACCTGTGCTCATAGATGAGTTCAACCTGTTACTCAATCGGATGAGGCAGGTTCAATCAAAACCTGTTTCCGATGTCAGTGTGGGTGCATGATTGTTTGGCGTTGTTGGAATAAATATGTACCTAAACTTAATTATTCGATTTGCATAATTATGTTTGAAGGCGAGCAAGGTTTCAGATATAATGCGCCCTCTTCAAAAGGAGCGTAGCTCAGTTGGTTAGAGCACTTGGTCGACATCCAAGGGGTCAGCAGTTCGAGTCTGCTCGTTCCTACCAAATAATCAATGGGTTAGGTCTTAAACGATCTAGCCCATTTTTCTTTTGAAGGAACTTTGAAGGGACTCAGCTTTTTCCCGGAACAGCATCTCCAGATTGGCGTTTGTCCGGTTGCTCTCATCGGTGATCAGATTCAAAGCATCCAGCAACTCCCTTACCTGTGCAACGCTGTAGTGCGAAGTCATCGTCCCGCGACTGTGCCACAGAATATCCGAGATTGTTTCTTCCCGTACACCTGCTTCACGCAGTCTCATTCCCGCCGTATGCCGCAGATCATGCACACGAACACCCTGTAGTCCCACTGCCTTTCTTGCTCTTTGCCATCCATTGTTGTTCATCGTCTTAATGGCATGCGGTTCATGCAACTTGCCACGCAGATAGGTGAACACAAATTCCGGATGTTTACCGCGTTGCTCCTCAATGATTGATTGTGCAACACGATTACAAATTAGCGGTCGCCAGCCTTTACGGCCTTTGACATAGCGCGGTGGAACAATAAATACACTGCACTCAAGGTCCTTCAAATAAACTTCCCATTCCCACCTCAGATTACACACCACATCGTCTCGCGCACCCGTGTTTAAATCAAACAAGACCATGCGTTGAAGATGGCCCGGTAGCAGCGGCAACAAAGTACGTTGCTCACTCCAGCTAATTGGCCGAGGTTTACGTGCATCATCCAGCGACAACATCGAAATCAGCGGCGCGGTTTCCAGTAATGTGCGTCCTTTATCATCGCGCCATTTTCTGGCGCAGTAATTCAGGATATGCCGCACTACTGCCAATGACGCATTAACCGTTTTGTTCTTCCGTCCCTGCTGCTTACGCGCCTGGATGAACGGCTGCAACGTATCATCGTGGATTTTCTCTAAGGTCAAATGCCCGATGAAAGGCATAATCGCTTCAAGCAAAGTCGCTTCTGTCGAAATGGAAAGTTTCTCTTCGCTTTCCAGCAGATACTTGGCTGCGATTAGCTCGAACGTGTATTGTGGCCTTTGATATTGCGCCAACCTTACCTGTTCGATTTCTCTCAGCAGCCACTCTTCCGCTGCTTGATACGTTTCAAAACGTCCCTGAAGTCGAGTTCCTTGGTAGGTCTTATCGATTCTCCAGCGCCCATCTTTTGTTTCCGTGATACCTGGGGTTCTTTTGACCA